>Ga0074193_1000667_pt1 | contig 53286 bp, 44 predicted proteins | sample EPASupsiteHSE605_FD_64523 | JGI IMG/M metagenome (GOLD analysis project Ga0074193, IMG submission 64523) | Bioremediated contaminated groundwater from EPA Superfund site, New Mexico - Sample HSE6-05 | ecosystem: Environmental > Aquatic > Deep subsurface > Groundwater > Contaminated ...
GTGTAACTGACACCCAATCAAGCGGCGCCTTGCGGCTCGCTTTCTTGGTCAGAGACTCGGAGCGAGCCACTGTGCCCCCGGCACATTGGCAGCGCGCTCCGACTGAAGGCTCACCAATTTGATACAGGGGTATAGCTCAGCCGGTAGAGCGGCGGTCTCCAAAACCGTAGGCCGAGGGTTCGATCCCTTCTGCCCCTGCCACAAAAAGTCCGTAAATCCTTAGGAATTCCAAGGGTTTGCGGACTTGTGTTATTTGTAGGTAATTTGTAAAAAGTGTTACAGTTTCCGGATTAAAGCGGCTTATTACCCACTTTTCCCTGCTTTTCCGGCGAGTGAAACATCTGATTGCATCATGAAAAGGATTCTTTGAGCACGCAATTAATTCATAAAATGAATGCTTCAGAAAGAATTTACGTAGTTTTATAGAACATAAAATTATTAACTTAATCCTTCGTTAATGAAACAAAAACAGAAGCCCCTGAAACGGCCACAAAAAGAGCTGTTCCAGGGGTTATTTCGTTGCAAAACTCGTATCAAAAACTACGTTGCACTTTCCATACGTTTATGAGACAGGAGGAATTATGAAGCACTATATATTCGGCTATGCCAGAGGCAGCACCGAACAGCAAAACCTTGATTGACAGCTTGATATGCTGAATAAATACGAAGTAGACAAAATCTATACCGAAAAGATGACCGGTACAAAGCGTGACCGTCCAGAGCTGAACAAACTACTTGACCGCATGACCGAGGGCGACACCGTAGTGATTGAATCTCTCTCCCGTCTAGGCAGAAGCACAAAGTGACTTGATTGAGCTTGTTGACCTCTTCGATAAGGAAGGCGTTCATCTTGTCAGTCTGAAAGAATCTATAGACACATCGACTCCAACGGGAAAGCTCCTCTTTATGCTTATGAGCGCTATTGCACAATTTGAGCGCGATGTAATAGCAGAACGCACATTTGTATGGTGAATTGCTTGGTTTAATCTTGTGCCTTCAAAACGACGAGCTTCTGAAATTCAGCGGCAAAGGCCATGGAGTTGCCTCATATGTCAAGGAATACGTTTCTACAGAAGGGTAAAAAATAACTATTCAGTTATTCCAAACAAGTTGTTGTTTGACGAATAGTGGTTTATAATGTAAATATTGAACTAAATTTGGCGTGAGGGCTAAATGTGAGCTTTATCAAAGATATTCCTGATTACAAGACGCTTCAAAGCACTACTTATTCAATGCAAAAGGTACCTGCTAAGATATAGGATAAAATTGAGGCATACGCAGTCCGCACAAGCCAGAATCACGACTTGAAACATATTGTCGTTTCCCTGATTTAAGGCACGGAAGCATAGAAGCAAGCCAAATGCTATTGGAAGAGGCTCTTTAATGGGTAGGCAGAATTACCGCATATATCAAATATATGACGAGACAAAATGAGGTTTTAACCGCAAACAACAAAAAGATATTTCAGTTTTGAAAAATATGAAACGTGTTCAAACCTCGAAGTAATCATAATGCAAAGGCAATGAAGGGATAGGATTAAAGCTTATTTTAAAACGAAATGTTACAAATGGAGCGCAGAATTCTGAAATGTCATGATTCAGCATATGACGATTTCAATTGTTACATGATAAATGCAATGAGCTGGTTGTTATACACTTAATAAGCTTTTCATGCGCCGCAGGTACCCATTTGGGACTTGTTGGAGTATTTTGACAATGCAAAGGCCATTTTATTACACACCTAATTGTGATAGGATGCTAGAAAGTTGGTGTTGCGTTATGTGGTGTAAAAGTTGTAATAGAGAGACTGAACAAGAAATATGTGAGATATGTGGCAATGTAACTGAGTCGGATATCCCTTGTGAAATATATTGGTGTGCAGATTGCAAAGTCCCAATAATAAAAGAGGCTAATAGCATAGACAAGGCTGTGTGTCCGCTTTGCAAACGGGACACCGGATATTTATGCGCTGATATTCGACCGGTGTTTCCGGAGGAACGTCTGCTCATTGAAATTATCCTTGGCAAGCCACTTGCCTTTATTGACAAAAGTGTGTGGGCCTCAAACAATCGCTATTACATAGATGGGAAGCCGGTTGTTGTCACGGCCAATACATACCACAAGTATTCTTTCGATCATATTCGGGCTATGCTTGATGATTACCATGCCCAAAATGGCTACGAATACTTTGACTTAATCAAAGAGAGATTCATCAAGGCAAACGAAAGGCGTTTCAACTATATTTGTGATGAAGCGTTTGCCTTTATTAATATGGCCTCGGCCAATTATACTCACGAGAGTATTGTAGTATCTTTTTCCGGCGGCAAGGATTCGACTGTGACCGCTGATTTGGCTGTCCGTGCATTAAGCGATCCAAGCTTGGTACATATCTTTGGAAATACAACGCTTGAATTCCCTCTTACGGTTGAATACGCTCAGCGCTTTCACCGAAATAACCCTAAAGCCATATTTAAAACCGCAATCAACAAGGAACAGGATTTTTACAGGGTATGCGAGGACATTGGGCCTCCAGCCCGCATGTTAAGATGGTGCTGTTCCATGTTTAAAACTGGCCCAATTACAAGAGTACTTAATAGTCTCTATCATGACCAAAACATTCTAACATTTTACGGCATTCGAAAATGCGAATCCGTAAGTCGTAGCAAATATAACCGGATTGAAGATAATGCTGAATCAATAAAAATCCAAAAGCAGAAGGTGGCATCTCCTATCTTTTTTTGGAAAGATATTGATATTTGGTTATACATCCTGGGTGAAGGTATTGATTTTAACGATGCATATCGCCTTGGCTATGATCGCGTTGGCTGTTGGTGCTGCCCAAATAATAACGAACGTGCCCAATTCCTATCCCAGATCTATATGCCTGAGCAGTACAAAATTTGGCACGAATTTTTAATTGGATTTGCTAAAAAAATTGGGAAGCCAGATCCTGAGGTATATGTCGACTCCGGGAAATGGAAAGCTCGTCAAGGAGGTAACGGATTAGCTGCTGCAGATGATATAAAGATCCGTTATACAAATTGCACGACAGAAGATAACGCTAAGGTGTATCAACTAACAAAGCCTTTTGATCAAAACCTAATCGGAATGTTTACTCCGTTTGGACTCATTGTGCCCGAGCTCGGGCGTAAACTGATAAATGAGACTATAGTTGTTGATTTGAAAACAAATGTGCCGATAATTTCTATCCAACCATTTATACAGGAAGGCTATAATTATTCGGTCAAGGTCAAAACAATGAACGTTGCGAAGCACGATGATTTGCAACGAATGGTTGGCTACCAGATTCGAAAATTCAATGCCTGCCGCAGATGCCTCAAGTGCGAATCCTTGTGTCGGTTTGGTGCAATTTCCATTGTTGGCGATATATATGAGATCAACCCGCAGAAGTGTAAGCGTTGTAAACTGTGCGTGACCGCGAAATATTTGGAAGGTGGCTGTTTGATGTATCACAACCTAAAGACAAACGGCAACTTGAGTTAATAGATGAGGTGAAGTATGGGATTTCCAGTTGTTTCTTACGATAGAGCTTGTATTGATGAAGCAGGAAAAACTCTAGCTAATTCAGATAGTAGTGTAGATGGTATTGTGTCTGCTAAAGAGCTAATTAATGATTGGCGAGCGTCTCATTATTACCCTATTAGTACAATTCAGGCTCCACTTCGATATAAAGCAAAGGCTGTTGATGAAAACGCCATTATAGTTCAGCGCTTGAAGAAGATACAATCTATCCAAAGAAAACTAGAGTATAATGGTACCCTGACAAATTATTTGAGTGATATGCAGGATATTGGTGGCTGCAGGGTGATACTAGGAACCATTTCTTCTGTAAATAACCTATACACAGCGTTAAAAAGTTCTACCTGGAAACATACTTTGATTAACGAAAAGGATTACATTAGGAAGCCTAAAAATACTGGCTATCGAGGCGTGCACTTGATTTATGAATACTACAGTAAGAAAAACTCATCTTACAATGGTATGCGTGTTGAAATACAAATAAGAACACATTTACAACACCTATGGGCGACTGCAGTTGAAACAGTAGGTATTTTTACTAATAATGAATTGAAGTCTAATAAAGGTAACGTCGATTGGTTGCGTTTTTTCGCGTTGGTTTCTTCTCTATTTGCAATTGAGGAAAAGTGCAAGTGCATTCCGCATACTCCTTGTAGTAAAGATGAAATAGTTGAAGAACTCAAAATCCTTGACAGCAGGCTTAACTTTTCAAAAACTTTGGGTGCAATTCATTCTGCGGTTAGTATTTTTGATGAAACAAGAATTAAGCCTAATGATATATTTTTACTAACTTTAGGTAAGGGAAACGAAAACACAAACATTATTTCTTATAAGTCAAAATTTAAAATAGAAGCAAACAAGAAATATCTTGAACTGGAAAATGTTACAGGAGACAAGCAAACTGATGTAGTGTTAGTATCAGCTTCATCGCTAGATTCTTTGCGTAAAGCATACCCAAACTACTTTATGGACATTGGTGAATTTGTTTTCGCCCTCCAAGAGCACGGTGTAATAGAAAAATAGGAGCGATATTCATATGAGGCTTAGAGCACACGATACATTTTTCATAAGAAAGGGTTGGCTTAGCAAAGGGCTTCGTAATGTCCAGAATGACCCGATAGTTTTCATGGGAACTAACGGGAATCCTATGGACATCTTGGGCATAGGCGCTAATATGGTGAAGGCGCTTCGCTACTGGCTTCAAGCTGTTGGGCTTACTGAGGAGCCGCTAATGGGGCGTCGTACTCAAGTGCTAACACCTCTTGGGGAGCTGATTGCGGAACATGATCCATATCTTGAAGAGATGGGGACATTGTGGCTTGTTCATTATAGACTTGCAACCAACAGGCACGATGCTACAGCTTGGTATTACTTTTTTAATGAGTTTCGCTCAACGGAGTTTTCTCGTGATGATTTTGTCACCCAAATAAATAGCTACATCCGGCTTAATGGTGAAGAGGTATCTGTCCGTTCTATAGAAGACGACTACAATTGTATCATTAGTACATATGTGCCGCGGATCAAATCCAGTCCTGACAAGGTTCAGCCAGAGAGTAATATTGACTGCCCACTTGGCGAACTTGGTCTTATTGATATTGGAGACAAGAAAAACAAGATTTACAAGAAAAGTACACCGAAGAGAGACACGCTCCATCCACTTATACTTTTGGCGGTTATTCTTGATAACGCCAATGGTCAACGAGAAGTAAGAATTTCCTCCATCCAAAACGATCTTTGTAATGCTGGAAGAGTATTCAACTTAGACATCATCACGCTTACAGCACTGCTTTATAGGATAGAAATAATGGGATATATCAAAGTGGTGCGTACTTCGGGATTGGATGTTGTTAGAATTGAAAGAGAGATTGATTTTTTGGGGTGCGTTGAGGAGTACTACCGAGCTATAAACAATTGAAGTCAGATTACGGGAGTGTGTTGCGATGCTAAATGGAAAGATTGATGTAGCTAGGGGGTTTCAAACCTCAGTTAACATCGCATTTGATTTATATAACAATGAAAAAATTAGGAGTTTTATTCCCACCATATCATCGCTTGATATTATTGAGGATGTAATGCTTAGCACGGCGACAGCTTCGGCGCAAAGGGCTCGTATTCTAATTGGCGCTTATGGGCGGGGCAAGTCGCACATTATCTTAGTACTCATGTCCTTGCTTTTCAAAAAGGACAGAACTCTGTTTGAGACGATTTTGAATAAAATGCGGGACCAAAATCCCGATTTATATGAATTTGTCAACGAGTATATTGATAGCGACCACAAATTACTTCCAATAGTCGTGAGCGGCAGTAGCACCAGTCTTACACAATCTTTCCTCAGTGCGTTGCAGCAGTCTCTGAGTGCTGCAGGACTTGACGGCCTAATGCCCGAAACGCATTTCCGAGCGTCTGTTTCTGCAATAGAGAATTGGCGGGAAAACTATCCGTATACATACAGGAGGTTTGTTGACGTATTAAACGAACCAGTAGATGCATTCTTAATTAAGCTGAATGAATATGATGTTTCTGCATTTGAGCGTTTCGTAGTTCTTTATCCATCGCTCACTTCTGGCAGTACCTTCAATCCTTTCTTTGGATTTGATGTAGTTGAGCTTTATGAAAAGGTCACAGACAAGCTATGTGAAAATGGCTATGATGGGGTTTTCATCATATATGATGAGTTTAGTAAATACTTGGAGTCCAGTATAGGTAATGCTACAATAAACGATATTGAACTTTTACAGAACTTTGCAGAGAAATGTGACCGCAGCGGTAAAAAGCAGATGCATTTAATGCTCATCTGTCATAAAGATATCGCAAACTATATTGATAGCAGCCTCCCTAAGGAAAAAGTTGATGGATGGCGAGGAGTATCTGGTCGATTTAAACACATTAATCTTCACAATAATTTCTCGCAAATGTATGAAATTATTTCTGCGGTTATAAAAAAAGAACCCACTTTTTGGGATCAGTTCTGCCTCAACAATTCAGACAAGTTCGACGATTTATGCGAGCGTTTTACGTCAAATAGACTACTCAACGTTAATAATGGCGATGCTGTTGAAACTGCTATAATGGGCTGCTATCCGTTGCATCCAATCTCAACATTCATTTTGCCACGGCTGTCAGAAAAAATCGCTCAAAACGAGCGAACACTCTTTACCTTCTTGTCGGCTGATGATAAGTTCACGCTCTCAGCTTTTCTCCATTCTGCCGGTGGCGATTTTCCAATGCTCACGCCGGATATGCTTTATGACTATTTTGAGCCGCTTTTGAGAAAAGAGCCCTATACTAGCGAGACACACAAGATGTATAAGCTTACCTCAAACGTTCTTGAAAAGGTCGATCCTGATTCGCTGGGATCTAAAATCATTAAGACAATCTCACTGATTTACATTATTGAACAGTTTGAGAAGCTTCCGCCTATCTACGATATCATCGTAGATGCGTTTCGTGATACTGTCAGCGACACAAATCTCATCAGTGAGGCACTTAGTGATTTAATCGACAAAGAGTGCATCATCTACTTAAAAAGAAGTAACAACTATCTTAAACTCAAGGAAAGCAGCGGCGCTGATATACCAGGTGAAATCGAAAAAGTTGTAGAGAGGATGCAAGCATCACTTAGCGTGGCTGAAATTCTAAACTATTCTGCATATGACAGCTACATGTATCCCACAAAGTACAACGATGAGCATGAGATTACTCGCTATTTTGATTTTATATTCGTATGCAGTGATGAATTTTTTGAATGGACCGATTGGGAAAACAAGCTCAGCAAGAGCGACGCGGATGGAATTGTCTATGCGATTATTCCAACTTGCCAGGAGGAAATCGCGGCAATTCGTGATATTATTATCGATAGAACGCAAAATATTAGACGCATTTTATTCGTCATACCACAAAAGTATCAAGATATTGAGAAGATCGCCTATGAGTACAAGGCAGTCATTCAGCTTAAAGCCTTAGCAACGAATGATGAATTACTCATCGATGAGTACGACATATATATTGAAGACCTAGAGGAAGTCATCGGCAGCTTTATTTACTCTTACGCAAGGCCTGAAAATGGTGGTGCTGAGTACTACTATGGTGGGGAGCGACAGAGCCTGTACCGCAAAGCGCAGATGTCAGCACTTCTATCACGGATCTGTGAGGAAACATTCCCCTACACTCCAATCATAAATAACGAATCTATCAACAAAAACCATCTGACAACGGTGGCTATAAACAGCCGTACCAAGATATTAGCGGGGCTTCTTGCCAACCAACTTAATCCGAACCTTGGTATGACCGGCACAGGGCAAGAAGTGTCCATTATGCGCAGTACGTTGATTCAAACGGGAATTCTGACAAATATCGAGACGGAGCCTGCCATTGAAATTCATCCGGATTATGATCACATGGATTATGTGCTCGGTGTAATTGACCGCTTTTTTGTTGGTGCCAATGAGGGAAATGGCCAGAATTTTTCTGCGCTATACGATGAACTGACAGCACCGCAGCATGGTATTGGGCTTAAATTGGGCGTTATCCCAATCTATATCGCTGTAATTCTTCATCTCTGCAAACAAAATCTAGTGATCAAAAGCGGTGACTCGGAGACTAGGATTACCCCGGATCTTCTCAACAGCATCAACGAGAATCCTAGTAATTACATTGTAATTATGGAGGATTGGAACGAAGAAAAGGCTCTATATATGGCTGGACTAGAAGAACTGTTTTCGGATTATGCAGTTGAAAAAGAGAAAGCGTATAATGCGTTTTCGTATATTGTTACGGCGATGAACCGTTGGTATATGGCATTGCCTAAATATGCAAAAGAAATGTCTGAAGAATACTGGGGTGGAGACAAAAACAAATTCTCTCCCTTACCGCTAAGTCATAAAAAGTTTATTAATAGTCTGAAGCAGATTAATGGCAACCCACGTGAATACTTGTTTGAGAAGTTGATTAGCATCTTTGGGCATAAAGATTTTACTATTGATGTACTTAACGAAATAACCACTGTAAAATGCAAATTTGAAAAAGCATTGCCAGTGTTGCTATCACGGCTAGCAAATGATGTTAAAATTATGTTTGCAGGGGCAAGTAAGAAGAAAACCACACTTACCTCAGCTATCAGAGATTGGTATGAGAGACTTAAACCAGATACAATTCAGTATCTATTCCCACAAAACGAAAACAAAATTCTTGAGCTTATGAAGTCAATCACCAATGATGAGATGACCTTCATGCAGAGACTCTGCAAGGCGGTCACCTTTCTCCGCGTCGACGATTGGACATCCACTACAATAAGTACATTCCTTAGTGACCTGGCAGCTTTCAAGGAAACCGTGGAGGATTTTGACAAACATTGTGGAGACACCATAGGTGAAACTGCAGACTCTTATAGAATCGCCTTTACAGACGCGAATGGGAACGAAGTCGTTAAGTCATTTGTCAAGACAGAATACGGCCGCAAGGCCAAGCTTCTGATGAACGAGATCACTACTGCTCTGGATGAAATGGGTAAAGCAATCACCGAGCAGGAAAAACGCCAAGTGCTAGTAGAGATACTTGAAAAGTTATGCTAAGAAAGAGTGATAGATTTGGGAATAACCGCTTATTTCGATAACGCCGCTACGACTTTCCCTAAGCCAGAGGAAGTTTATTCCTTCATGGACACATTTTATCGCGAATGTGGAGTTAATGTTGGGCGTGGTCAACACAAACTTGCGGCTCGAGCTAGCACATTAGTCGTGGATACGAGGTCTATGCTCCTTGAACTTTTCCATTGCTCCAACAAGAAGGTCGTATTTACCCATACTGCTACCGAGGCACTTAATATCATATTGAGGGGCATTCCTCTGCATGACAATTGCAATGTGTATCTCTCCCCGTTTGAGCATAACGCGGTAACTCGCGTTATAACACAGATGCAGAGTATACACAATCTTAATGTGTTGACTCTATCGGTCAGTAAAAACAACTTGAAATATGACTTGGAACAGATTAAACAGCAATTTAATGATAAAAAGCCAAGTCTTGTGGTGCTAAGTCATGCCAGCAACGTCTGCGGCGTACTCGCTCCGATTCACGAGATTTGCTCGTTATCAAAGCTTAACGGTGCAGTGAATGTTATTGATATGTGTCAAACGGCTGGACTAGTAGATACCGACCTAAGCAGTGAAAACATTGATTTTGCTGTGTTTGCAGGGCATAAGACGTTGTATGGACCGCTAGGAGTTGCCGGATTTATTTGCGCTGGTTCAATAAAACCTTCGCCGCTGCTCTTTGGTGGTACTGGCGTTGATTCAGCAAACCAATTTCTACCGGAGACCATTCCTGAACGTTACGAGGTTGCAAGTCCAAACATTCATGCCATAGCCGGCCTATATTCAGCTCTCCGATGGAGCAATTCAATCGGCATCGCACAAGTATTTGCTATGGAAAAGGAGAACCATCGAAGGCTGCTCGAAGTACTACAGCAGTACGATAACATCAAAATCTATGCGCCGGACATTGATTCGGGAATTGGTGTCGTTTCCTGCGTATTTGATGGATATAGCAGCGACAGCATCGGTAGTGTTTTAAGTGAACATGATGTAGCTGTTCGTACCGGACTGCACTGCTCTCCATACACTCACCATTTTCTCAACACATTCCCAGCTGGAACTGTGCGCTTCAGTGTGGGCTATTTCAATACTGATGAAGACTTCGCAATGCTGGATGCAGCCCTAAACTATATCGATGAAAATACGTATTAATTTGATTTTATATAAAAATCAAGGGAGAAAGAATATGGAGTGGAAGTCTTATACGCATCCTATATCAGATGTTAGAGATTGGAATCGAAATAAAAGGCTAGAATTAAGGCCTGACTTTCAGCGAAATGAAGTATGGTCACATGCTGCTCAGATTATGCTTATAGACACAATTTTAAAGAATATTCCTATCCCTAAAATGTATATTAAATCCATAATTAACGAAGGAAACACATATAGAATTGTCATTGATGGACAGCAACGACTAACTGCAATACTAAAATTTGTAGAAGATCGTCTCCGCCTCGGGAAACCGTATATTGGCGATTATGAAGGAATGAAATTCAGCGAATTACCCGATACAATTCAAAACGACATACTTCGTTACACGATAGATATAAATGAGATATTTAATCCAACGGAAGCAGAGATTAGAGATTTATATGCAAGAGTAAATAAGTATACAGTGCAGCTGAATAAACAGGAGCTCCGAAAAGCAGATTTTCCGGGAGATTTTATCAATATCTCTGAGGAATTATCGAATAATCCTTTTTATGATACTTCAGGCATTTTTACTCCCAAACAACGCCGACGTATGGTCGATGTAGAGTTCGTTGAAGAATTGCTAGCAATTGTACTTGAAGGGATTCAAGATAAAAAAGACAATCTGGATAATTTGTGCGAAAAATATATGGACATGACAGGCTTAAAGGAAGACGCTGTTTCCATATTTAGTAAAGCAATTCTTGACATCGAAAGTATTTTTGAAGAGACAGAATACCCAATAAAACCAACTCGTTTTAAACAAAAAGCAGATTTCTATTCTTTGTTTGGGTGTATTGTTGAGTTTGTTTGCGATGGTAAAACAATTGATAGTTGTTGTTTATCAAAGCTCAGAAACGCACTTAGCACACTAGACAAAGAGATTGAACCGCACAGTGAAAGTGAACCATATCGCAATTACGCTCTGCATTGCGTTAGTGATGCTAATTCAATAAACAGCCGGAAATGGCGCATAGAATTTTTAAGGGACTATTTAAAAATAGTATATGAACCGGAAGTGAATTGAAGTGGAAATATCATTAGGAAAGGATTGGAATACATTTTACATTGATAATGACATTTATGCTGCTTCGGGAAAAAGCTACGAAATTAGTGAGCGTATCGACCGTGGCGGGAATGCAGCTGTTCATGAATGTATAAACAATGAGGGGGATGTATTTGCCGTTAAATTCCAATTATCAAACGGTGACCGAAACATAGAACGTTTCGAACAAGAGATAAAGGCTCTTAAAGAAATAAATCACCCACAGATTATTCGTTATATTGATCATGGCACGGTCAACCTTCTTAATAGAAAAGGCGAAGAGCGCTCCATTATGTTTCTAATAATGGAAAAGGCAGATTCAAACTTGATAGCTTATATGACGAACCACGAAAAAATCGGCTATGAAATTTATGCTCCGCAATTTCGTGGGCTCGCTGAGGCATTGAAGGTTCTACATCAACATGCTATTCATCGGGATATAAAACCAGAGAATATTTTAGTAAAAGGTGAAACTTGGTTATTAAGTGATTTTGGACTTTGCTCTTATCTTGATGAATCGGAACACCAAGATATTACTTGTGTGAATGAAAAAGTAGGTCCAAAGTTTTGGCTTTCACCAGAAGCAATTGATCAGCGATATTTTGGAGAACAAGAGATTAGTACTTTCTCGGATGTTTACCAACTTTGTGCTGTTTTCTGGTTCGTACTTACACGTCACCATCCGACTGGATTATTAACACTTGAACAAGACGAGCTTGATCCTGAAATAATTGGGGTTATCTCGAGATCATTGATGAATGATTGTCATTGTCGCCCGCAAAATGGTAAAGAGCTATATGACTTGATGTGTAAAGTTACATTTGATAAGGAATGAGATAATGGGCCTGCCTGAATTTGAAGTTAAGAATGAATACCGCTCACTACTTGATAATGTTGTGAGAGATTTTTACATACCACTGTTGAGCCAGGCGGTTTCCTATAAACGTGCAGTTGGATTCTTCTCTTCATCTGCGTTTGCTGAAATTTCAAAGGGCATTAGTGGCCTAGTGAAGAACGGCGGGACAATCCAGTTAGTGGCATCACCATACCTATCGGAAGAGGATGTTGCTTCGATAAAAGCTGGTTACGAGATGAGAGACCAAATAATAAAAAATGCAATTCGCCGCGAGATGAAAGAGGCTGCAAACGAGATTGAAAGCGTTCGTCTCAATTTACTGGCCAATCTAATTGCTGATGGAATTTTGGACATTAAGATTGCATTTATTGAAGACGAGAAAAAAATGGGGATGTACCATGAAAAGATGGGCATCATTTCTGACAATTGTGGCAATACTGTAGCGTTTTCCGGCTCTAACAACGAGTCTGCAACAGCAATGTTTGCAAATTATGAAACCATTGACGTTTACTGCTCATGGAAAGGTGATGGAGATCGTATTGCCACTAAAATGAGCGCTTTTGCATCTATCTGGAATGATACGGAGCCGAACCTCAAAATCATAGAATTCCCAGAGCTTAGAGAAGAAATGATTGCGAAGTATAAAAAGGACAAGCCCGACTTCGATATTGACCGTGATGAATTCAAGTCGTATATTGATTTGACGTCAATGCCACCCAAGTATAACGGCGGCTTAGTTCCAAGTGATGTTTCGTTGCATGATTATCAACTTGAGGCAATAGCTGGATGGAAAAAACGTAATTATCGAGGAATCTTCGATATGGCCACCGGGACTGGAAAGACTTATACGGGGTTGGGTGCTGTAGCGGAGTTGTGCGACGCAATCGATAACAAGTTGGCAGTTTTTATTGTTGCTCCTTTTCAACATCTCGTTGAGCAATGGATCGAGGATATTGAACGTTTCGGCATGAGCCCGATTGTCGGTTATAGTGCGTCTTCGCAAAAAGACTGGAAAAAGCGGCTTGAGGATGCGGTACGTGACCAGAAGTTAAAAGTAAAAAACCGGGAGTTCTTCTGCTTTGTCTGTACGAACGCCACGTTTTCATCGAAGTTCGTTCAATCGCAAGTGGAAAAGCTTCGTGGGAATGCGCTCCTTATGGTAGATGAAGCGCACAATTTTGGAGCTGAAACCTATAGTGCGTTGCTAAGCAACAGATTTATATACCGTCTTGCTCTCTCTGCGACAATAGACAGACACAATGATGATGAGGGCACAAAGAGGCTTTATGAATATTTTGGTGAGAAGTGCATTGAATACTCTCTTGAACGAGCTATTGCTGAGAAAAAGCTAACACCTTACAAGTACTATCCAGTTATTGTAACCCTTAATGAACAGGAGCTTAGTCGTTACAACGAACTGTCATATGAATTGAGTAAGTGCATTATCAAAGGTAAAAACGGCAAACTCAAGCTTAGTGAACGTGGCAAGATCATTTCTATGGCGAGAGCTCGGCTGGTTGCCGGAGCTGAGGATAAGATAACTAGGCTCGGTGAGAAAATTTCGCCATATCTCCATGATCGTCATATTCTTGTATACTGTGGAGCGACAAAGGTATTAAGTCCAGACGAGGATTCTACCAGCATCGATGATGACGACATTAGACAAATCGATGCTGTAACACATTTGCTGGGCAACACCATGCATATGGATGTAGCGCAATTTACTTCTAGAGAGGATATAGTAAAACGAGGAAGATTGAAACGAGAGTTCGCCGAGGGTAACACACTCCAAGTATTAGCTGCGATTAAATGCTTAGATGAGGGCGTGAACATTCCACAGATTAAAACAGCTTTCATACTGGCAAGTACCACAAATCCAAAGGAATATATCCAACGTCGCGGTCGCGTCCTACGGCTTGCACCAGACAAGGATTATGCTGAGATATACGATTTTATAACTTTACCAAGACCCATGGATGAAGTTCCATCTCTCACTCAGGAGCAACTAAAAAGAGAAATGAAATTAATCAGAAACGAATTGTGCCGCGGCGAGGAATTTGCTCGTATTGCAATGAACATGATAGAAGCTGAGTCAGTGCTAGATGAGATCAAAGAAGCTTATGGCATTAATGATAATTTAATAATCTTTGAGGAGGATTTCGGATATGGAGAGTAATACGGTGACCATCAACGGCGTAGAAATCAATATTGACAAAGCCCAGCTCCTCTTGAGCAAGATAATCGTCAGAGAAAAGACTAACATTAAAACGAAGCAGTACAATGACGGTGAAATGGTCAAGATGATGAAAAAGATGATTGAGGAGGAAGCGGAATGTTATTAAAAACATTAAAGCTAAAAAACTTCCGCCAGTTCGTTGGTGAACAATCAGTATCTTTTTCTACCGATTCCGAGCGAAATGTAACGGTCATTATGGGCGAGAATGGTTCCGGTAAAACGACTTTGGCCCAAGCTTTCACATGGTGCTTATATGGAGATACCGACTTTACGGATAAGTCAGTACTTTGTAAAGCTGTGTCTCAGGCGATGCTCCCAAATGCCGAGGAAATTGTTCGAGTAGAGATTGTGCTTATACATAGTGATATAGAATACACCATTATCAGTGAGCAATGTTATACAAAGGATGGAGCAGGTGCTTTACGCAGACCCGGTCAAATAATGCGCAAAATAGGCTACAAAAACAAGAACGGACAGCGCGAATATGTCAAGGATACAGAGACAGATTTTCGTATGAAGGAAATTCTCCCTAAAGAACTGTCGAGATACTTCTTTTTTGATGGTGAGAGAATCGGGAACATGAGTAAAGAAATAAGACGCGGAAAAAGCCAAGAGTTTGCTCAGGCTGTTCGGAGCTTGCTTGGCCTTAGTGCCTTTACCGCCGCATTGGATCACCTTAAGAGCAAGAACGGCCACTTATCCGTGCTCAAGAGCTATGATGAGAGCTATGATACTCGTAGCGACAGTAAAATTGCCAAGTATTCACAAGAAATAGATCAATATGATGCAGAGATTACAAAGATAGAGAAACGACTTGAGGATATCGAGAGTGAGGAGCTTGTTGCCAAAGATAAGTGCACAGTTTTAAGTGAACGTGTTAAGGCAAATGCAAACAGTGAGAAATTTGCCGCTGACCGTGAACGCCTTCAAAAGAAACTTCAAGGATTAATACAGCAACGGGCTACAAGCGCATCGGCAATGCTTCGGGTATTCAACAATAACGGACCCTCATATCTTGCAAAAAAAATGATGAAGGATGCATTGCAGCATCTTTCCGAAGCGGACAAGCTTGATAAGGGCATTCCAGATATTCATGCGCGCACAATTGAATTCCTCATCAAGAGAGGTACTTGTATATGCGGGAACAATATTGAGTTCGGAAACGCAGCTCACAAGGAACTCATGAAAGCATTGGAGTACATCCCGCCACAGTCTATTGGTTCTTTGATTGGACAATTTGTACGCGACTGTGAATTGAAAAGTAAAAGCGGAGAAGATTTGTTTGAGGATATGACAGAGAAGTTTGGTATTGTCAGAAATTTTGATAATGATTATTCCGAGATTGAGCATGAAATCAAAATGATTGAGGAACAGCTTCAAGGCATGGAAAAGGTCGGGGAACTTCAAAAAGAGCTCATGCGCTATGAGAGTGCCCTTCGTAGCCTCAGGCGTGAACGTGAGGAGCTGATTGGGAAAAAAGGCGGTTTCACCACATTGCGGGACAGGTGCGAAACCGAGCGAAATGAACTCACATTGAAAGATGCAAATAACCGCAAAATTGAAATCTACAAAGCATATGCACAATATATGTATAACGTGCTTTCATCCCTTTACTCTGAAAAAGAAGCGGAAACACGCACTGAGCTTGAAAAGGTGGTAAACGATATTTTTAAGAGTATATATAATGGCGGCTTTTCGCTCTCAATAGATGAAAAATATAATATTCAGGTTATTGTCAATGACTTCGAGGGCTATACGGAGGATATTGAAACTTCAACAGCACAGAGCATCTCGATAATATTCGCGTTTATCGCAGGAGTAATAAAAATGGCGCGGCAAAGTAAAAGCCCAGACAACGAAATGCTGGTGTCTGAGCCCTACCCGTTGGTAATGGATGCCCCGCTGTCAGCCTTCGACAAGACGAGAATTAAAGCAGTATGTGACGCTTTACCGGAGGTTGCCGAACAGGTGATTATTTTCATCAAAGATACTGACGGAGAACTGGCTGAGGAATATATGAGTAGCAGAGTTGGCGCTCGCTATCTCTTTGATAAGAAGAACGAGTTTGAGACCAAATTGACTGGGAGGTGAGAGGATGTTCGATAAAGAGTATTCATTTAGAGGCAGTCATGCGGAGAAAGTTATAAAACTAACAGCGGTATTTGATGGGAACCGCAATAAGCTTTTTAGTAGGAATCTCGATATTTATATGATGGCACCAATTATCGGTTTCCTATATAACCGTAGAACGGAAATGGACCGAGGCGCAGAAACCACAAAAATCTTTCCAGAGCAACTCAGTAACGAGCGCAATAATATGTTGTTTACTTATCGGCTTATCATGCTCCTCGATAAAGAGTATGAGCCTGATTTCAACGAACGAGTTAATAAAGCTTTTAGGTACTATGGGAGCGAAAAAGCAGTCACGGATGAGGAACGATATGAGGAATATGTCCGTGGAGGAGTAGATATCCTGTCAGAGAAGTTGCTCGATAATATAGGTTCAGAAGAAGACTATCTCAAGAATCTTTACGATTTCATGGAAGAGTTTGATGAACGCTATAACCAAGCGGTCAGTATCGACAGCATTCTCGATCTTTGTCGGCTTGCGCGAAGTTAGCTATGGGAGGCGCGTCATATCAAGGCATCTTTGACCAGTTATATAGTGCATATAAAGATAATGGCTATATTAGTACTGATACCGTTTTCGAGACTATAATCAGCTTGGACTTACCGCTGTACGATATTGATCGAATTTGTGATCAACTGCTTTCAAGGGGCGTAATTATTCGCGACGATCCGAAGGCCTATACTGACGAAGAAGAAGGCGAATATGACCGGAGCCAGATAGATTTTGAACAACTCTACGAAGAAATTTTAGCAATCGATCCTGGGTTAGAGCCATTTATCAGCGAAGTTCGACAAATACAACCACCACAGCATCGGGAATGGCAGACTCTGATACCGCAGGCAAAAAGTGGAAACCAGTATGCCTACCAACGGCTAAGTGAAATGTACACTCGTACTGTGATCAAATTGGCACTTGCGATTCACAAGAAGTATAATGCACCTCTGGCTGATACGATTCAAGAGGGATATATTGGGCTAATGACAGCTTTAGATAAATATGAAATAGGTCGACAGGACGTTTTTCCAACTTATTATCCACTATGGGTACGGCAGAATATTCAGCGAGAAATGCCATTTTCATTAAATCCGGTAGTATATTTTCCTGTACACATTAAAGAAAAATTGTACAGTATTTATGACCGTGTTTTAGATCATGAATGCAATGAGTGCAGCGGCACGGAGCTCTGCTCTACTTTGATTGTGGAAGTTGCCGAAGCCTTGTCTTGTTCGATTGAAGATGCTAAACGTTACTTGCGCTATTTTGAGCCAATCGACAGCCTTGAGCGTATTATCAAAGAGGATCCTCAGATACTCAGCGACCACGGATCGTTTTTCGAGGATTATTATGAGGTACATACTCTGTATGAGCTTCACAATGTCATGAGTGATGTTCTTCAAGCACTGACCTTTAAGGAACAGCAGGTTCTTAAGCTTCGCTTCGGGTTTGTAGATGACCAAGCGAGAACGCTTGAAGAAGTTGGCATAATGTTTGGCGTTACGCGTGAACGAATTCGCCAAATAGAAGCAAAGGCTATTCGTAAATTAAGTCATCCAACGCGTGAAAAGAAACTAAGACCTTTCGAATAGCCCATTTCCGTTATTGGGGTAAATAGCGGCCTAAAAAATGCGGTAATCTTCGAATTATCAGATCACAAAAAACGTTGTATTTAGGTGGTTTTAGCATGATATGAACACTAATAATCAACTGATGACCACAATCATAACCCGAAGGTTGGAGCATAGAAAACATTTTGCAGTGCCGGACTGATATTCAACATGTGAACTAAGCAGACATGCTCTAAACTGTCTGCAAATCCTATTATGGGAGGGACAGTATAGTGAACGATATTGTTACAAGTGAAAATTCATATGTGGATTTGACGAGTCCCATTTCAGAAGAACTATCTCCATATGATGCTACATACCCCATTGCTTTTCTTTCAAACAGTTTAAAAAGCATGCTGGCACAGGCGCAGATAGCGGCTGAAAAAGTGTATAAGGTAGTTGCAAAAGAAGCACCGGTGCTTGCACAAGTGCAACAATCTATGAAAAAAGGCTGCCGATATGTGGTCGATGCCACCGAAAGTACTATTAAGGATTTAGAGTGCGGTAAAATCAGGTTTACACATGAAAATGGTGGGAAAATGTATGCACAGCTCCGGCAGACTAACGGCAATTACGGCTCCAAGGTACCTATAAAGAAAGAGGTTTTTCGCAAAGGTATAGACCCTATACAAATGGCAAATGCATTGCAAATGATGGCTCTCCAAGAACAGATTCAGGCAATTGCCGAGCAGATTAATGTTATCGATCACAGAGTCAGAGAGGTCTTGCAGGGACAACAGAATGACAGGATAGGATTGTACTACAGCGGAATGGCGTTGTACTTGGAATCCAGGAACATCGCTGATAATGAAATGAGAAACGTTTTGATGGCTCAATCCTTACGAGCCTTATCAGAAGCTGCGTGTCAGCTTACTCTTACAATGCAATCGGACATACGATATCTGGTCAACAAAGAGTATGAACGCGAAAAAAAAGGCGAAAGAGTGAAATTGATTGATGATCGTATGCACAGCATCAATCAATCCTTTGCCATCATCCATCAGGCAGCAATGATGCGGGCTGGTATCTATTGTAGCATAGGCGAATTGCCCGCGATGTCAACAGCCCTTGATGAATATTCACATTTTATCGAAGGAACCGTTACGAAAAATGCTGATTTACTGGCCCAGTGTGATGAATCTGACAATGGCACAGAAAAAGGTGTGTGGAAGTCAAGAACAAAGCTCCGGCTTGATGTATCCGATATTGCAAAGCAACTGAATATGCCGGATAAAACTCTATATTTGGGAATGTTAGGGGAGACAGAGTGATGGGAAGAGTTAAGGGTTGTATTAACGAGGCATGTATAGCTAATAAGAAAAAGATCACTTTTAAGGAAGCGGATGATTACTGCTCTAAATGTGGGAAAATGCTTTATTATGTCTGCAAAGAATGTTATACGCAGTTGCCTAATGATTCAAAAAAGTATTGCGTGAGATGCCTTGCTGAAAGGCAAGATCGCATAGACAAGGCTAGAGAAAATACTTTGAAAATAGCGGGCGGAGTAGTTGGGGCTGTAGGCATTGCCGTAGCTGGTCCAGGTAAAAAGGTTATCCAGGCAATATTAAAGGTGAAGTGACATAAATATAACACGTTGCTCATTTCACTTGACTTGTGAAACATTGTCGGTATACTGTCGTTGAGGTGATGACACATGGCATCAAGACGAGCAGTAGGCGAAGGCTCAGTATACCGTCGCCGAGACAAAGATGGCAAAGAAATCAAAGACGCCTGGGTGGCCCAAATAGCCGTTGACGGTAAAAGAAAAACCTTCACGGGAAAAACCCGTAAAGAAGCAACGGCTAAGCTGGACGAGTATAAAAAGAGCGCCGAGTTCCAATTGCCGACAGCTGGCGCAGAAATGAAGCTAGAAGACTTTATGACAGAATGGATGTCTTCGGTAAAGCGCCGAACCCTTAAAGATACTTCGTATGATAGGCTTGAATGTACAGTACTAAACAATATTGTTCCGAACATCGGTAGCTATAAACTAAGTGAGCTTACATACGGGATAATTCAGAACGAAGTAATAAACCGCCTTCAGGATGACGGAAAAGCATACTCGACAATAAAGAAAGCGTATAACACGCTCAATGAGAGCATGAAATATGCCATCTTCCCTAAGGAGATAATAGTCAAGAACCAGATGCTCGGTGTAGTAATGCCATCGCCTGAGCAATTTGATACAAAGGAAATACGATATTTAAGCGAAGAAGAAATAGCCCGATTCAAGAACGCTGCTACAGCAACGTGGGGAAACGGAAAACCCATATATCCTCTAGGCTACGCAATGATATTAACGCTCAATACCGGCGTTCGCGTGGGAGAAGCATTAGCATGGCGATGGTCGGATTATGATGAAGCGGGTGGTATCATTTATACCAACGGGACACTGGTAAGAGTCAAAGACCGCACAGAAGGTGAGCGAAGATGGAAGCAACAGTTTCAAACGACGAAAACTAAAAACGGCAAGCGAAGTATCCCGGTAAACGCTGCTGCGAAGGCTGCGCTAAGCGAACTAAAAAAGTCTAGATACTTCGGCGAAGATAGTCCAATACTCGCTCAAGCCGACGGTACATTCAATACGATAGATAACTTCACGCGGACCTTCGAAGCAATATTGAAACGAGCCAATATCAGACCATGCGGAATACATACCCTCAGGCACACCTTCGCGACCCAGCTTATTGCTAAGAATACTGATGTCAAAATCGTATCATCGCTTCTTGGACACTCCTCGGTTGAAATAACGTATAACATATATGTCCACGCTCTTGAAGAAACAACGAAAAAAGCAGTAGCCACTCTCTGCGATATATAACAAACAAGGCAGGGCGCACTAAATCAAATTGTGAGCTCGGTTTTTCTTGTTGAGGTATCAACGTCCCTATAAAACAAGATACATTAAAAATAAAGCGTCGGACTTCGTGTTCGGCGCTTTTATGCTATCTAGGGGCGAATAGCACGAAGGAGACACGCGAATATCTGGGCAGCTGGAAGCCAATTTGCTCCCCAACAGGCCAAACGCCAAGTCAAAGCTGCCGTTGACAAGCCCAAGGCGATTAAGCATGGTGAGATAGAGGCGGAATAACGCAGCGTCGCGCGCGTGTTGCCCCTGTGTACAATTTTGTGGAGGGCGCAGGCATCCGTACACCTGAAGAGGCGTTTTAGAGAGCTTGAGCCGAGCTTTGGAACGACGCAATTGGAAAGGTTGAAATGACAGCATGTTTTCGATTATGAAACAGGATAAAGGAGCGGGGGACTAAAGCCCCCGTTCCGACCACAAAGCCCCGCAGTGCGGGGCTTGTTCAAAGAGACACATTTTAAAAATAGTAAGCACATTGGGGACGGTTTTCTGAAGAAGGCCGAAATATCAGGAGGTTATACAGCTTTTAGAGGAAACATAGAGATTGGGAGGGAGTATAACGAACGACGAAAAGAAGAAATACGGTTTTTATTTATCTCCGGAGGTATCTGAGCGGATAGATGCATGTCTTGCTGAGGATAACTGTAAAAACCGAAGCGAGTTTGTAGAAAAAGCGCTGCAATTCTACATGGGTTATCTGGAAAGTCCAGACTCCAATCTGTATATGTCCCGTGTGCTGTCTTCTCTTATAAACGGAGTGCTCACTCAAAACGTGGACAGACTTTGCAGTCTTTTGTTCAAGCTCGCTGTCGAGGTCGCAATGATGACACAGGTAATCGGGGCAAATCTTAATTACAACGAAGAGGAACTGCGGAATCTCCGAGGCAAATGCGTAAAGGATGTGAAGACGACGTTCGGGAAGATTAGCCTTGAAGAAGCTGCAAGGTTTCAAAATGGTATCAGATAATGGCGAGGCTTATATTTATATGTCCTTATATCAGCGGAAACAGTACACGCAAAAGTAACCATGTGAATTACATCGCGACTCGCAAGGGGGTAGAGATACTAGCGGCGAAAGAACTCAACGACTCTAATGTCGGAGATGAAGAAGGAATTTTTGAGGAGCTACAGAGCGAATATCTTTCGTTTGAGGATGATTTGACCCCGGAAAATCCTGAGAAGCGTTCTATTCTGGTTAACTATATTGCAGAGCGTCCGGGTGTTCAGAGGATTGGAACGAACGGTCTGTTTTCAATGACAGATGAAAAAATTGTGCTCTCGCGTGTCCAGAAGGAAATTGCGGAACATGAGGGTAACGTTTGGATACCTATCATTTCACTGACCCGTAAGGACGCGGAACAGTTTGGCTACAACAACGCCGAAGCGTGGAAAAACCTTCTACGCGCACACAGTGCAGATATTGCGGCGAGCATGAAAATACATCCGGATAATCTCCGTTGGTATGCGGCTTATCATAATAAAGATACACACCCGCATGTTCATATGGTTATATACTCGACCGATCCCAAAGAGGGCTATCTCACAAAGACAGGTATACGCCAGCTTAAGTCGGCACTCGCAAATGATGTTTTTAGACCGGAGATGCTGGAGTATTACTCTCAGAAAACCGAGCAGAGGGATGAGCTGAACTTGCGTGCTCAAGATGTCATGAAAGAGCTTATTGAGCAAATGGAAACTGGGACGATGGAGAATGAGAAAATAGAGCTGTTGGTACGTGAGCTATCGGAAGCGTTGAAGTCCGTGAGCGGTAAAAAACAGTATGGATATCTTTCTCCTAAGCTAAAATCGGTTGTAGATGAGATCACGAACGAGCTTGCAAAAGATACTCGGGTTGCTGAAGCATATAAGCTTTGGAACGAAATGCAAAACGCGGTTATTAATATCTATACGGATAATCTTCCAGAACCGCTGCCCTTAAGTCAGCAAAAAGAATTTAAAACCGTTCGTAACATGATAATACGTGAAGCACTTGCATTGTCAGATTTATATATTCATGCGGATTTGGCTTCTAAGGAAGAGCTGGAAAGTGATAAAAGCACCCCTCAGCCTGAAACGGCAGTGTTTGTCAATTCACCTCAGCCTCAGAAGGGAAGCTATACGCCGCAATCAAATGCGGCGCTTTCGATATCTGCGGCGACGCGTTTGCTTTATAACATGGGCAATATTTTCAGAAGTACAGTGCCAATGAACTATAACAAGGCTCAGCACATTGACCGCAAGCGGAGAGCTGAACTTGCGAGATTGCGTCGGACACATGGCGTCAAAGGCAATGACTACGAACAGAATATATGAAGGAGTGCCTCAATGGCAAAATACGTACGATATACCGAGGAGCAACTGCACAGTGCAAATACTGTGGATTTAGAAACAATTCTCGCTAAGCATGGAGAGCGACTAATACGTTCGGGTAAAGATCGTCGTTTGACTACTGACCACAGCATAACTGTCCGGGGAAACAGATGGTACGATCACGCGACAATGAAAGGCGGTTTGGCCGTTAGTTTTCTGCAGCATCATTGGGGCTTGCCGTTTGCGGAGGCAGTGGCATCATTGCTGGAAATGAAGGAGTACATTGCTAAAGAAAACATTTGTGAGAGCAAGCCGATGCCGTTTGTGCTCCCTCCACGCAATGGCAACATGCATAGGTTGTTTGCCTACCTCATAAATGAGCGAAAGCTCGAAAGAAAAGTAATTGAAACGTTTGCTCTCGAGGAGCTTCTATACGAAAGCCGCGAGTTCTCCAAAAACGGAAGAGAGTATCACAGTGCCGTGTTTGTCGGGGTGGACGAACACGGCACTGCCCGTCATTGCCACAAAAAAACTTTGGGCAAAAACGGGTTTTGTATGAATGTTGAGGGAAGCAATTCGTCCTACGGTTTCCACTGGAAAGGTGTTTCAGAGAAGCTGTTTGTATTTGAAGCTCCGATAGACCTGATGTCGTATATATGCTTGCACTTCGAAAACTGGAAGGAGCACAGCTATGTTGCTCTTTGCGGTTTGTCAGAGTATGCGATGCTGAAGATTCTTGAAACACATCCCAATCTGACAACAGTAATTCTCTGCCTGGATAATGACCATGCAGGGATTGCCGCCTCAGAACGTATGAGCGATAGATTACAGGGGCTCGGATATAAGGATGTATCTTATGACAGGTCGGAATTGAAGGATTGGAATGAAGATTTGTGTGCTACAAAAGAATGAATAAGTATCTTCTACGTCGAAAGGAACATGATGTCAAACAACATTTACATATTAATAATTGCTGCCGTCGTGATGTTTATTGTCATTGGCGGACTTTCTATATTGTCGCATTATTATACTCTGAACGGGATAAAGAGCCGAACAGTTGGCGATGGCCAACATGGAACAGCTCGCTTTGCGACGAAACGGGAAATTCAAAAGACATATAGTCAGGTTCGATTTACTCCGCAGGAATGGAGGGAGGGGACGAAATGCCCCGCCCTTCAGGGAGTAGTCCTCGGATGCGTCGGGCATAAAAACAAGCTTGAGGCTCTTGTCGATACCGGCGATGTTCATACTCTTATGATCGGAGCTTCCGGAGTTGGCAAGACAGCATTTTTTCTCTACCCTAATCTCGAATTTGCATGCGCAAGCGGAATGAGCTTTCTCGTGACTGACACCAAGGGAGATGTATTTCGCAATTACGGCGCAATTGCTAGGGATTGCTATGGTTATAAGGTGTCGGTCATTGATTTGAGAAATCCTACACGCTCGGACGGCAATAATCTCCTCCATCTAGTCAACCGGTATATGGATGACTACTCTGCGGACCCCAAAGACATAGTTTCAAAAGCTAAGGCTGAAAAGTACGCGAAAATAATCAGTCGGACTATTATTAACAAATCCGGAGATGAGAACTACGGACAAAACGCGTTCTTTTATGACGCTGCAGAAGGAGTGCTTACAGCTGTTATTCTTTTAGTAGCGGAGTACCTTCAACCCGCAGAAGGTGACAAAAGAGAAAAACGTCACATAGTCAGCGTGTTCAAGCTTGTGCAGGAACTGCTTGCTCCATCACAGACTGCGGGGAGAAACCAGTTCCAGCTGCTTATGGAGAAGCTGCCGCCAGAGCATAAGGCTAAGTGGTTTGCCGGAGCAGCGCTGAACACTTCGGAGCAGGCGATGGCATCGGTGATGTCGACTGTTCTGTCCAGGCTCAATGCTTTCCTTGACTCCGAAATGGAGCAAATTCTCTGTTTTGATACCGCGATTGACGCGGAGAGATTCTGTAATGAGAAATCCGCAATCTTCATTGTTCTTCCCGAGGAAGACAATACAAAATACTTTATGGTATCTCTTGTGATACAGCAATTATACCGAGAAATACTTGCTGTTGCTGACGAGCAAGGAGGAAAGCTTAATAACCGGGTTGTGTTTTTCTGCGACGAGCTTGGTACCATACCGCCTATAGATTCGCTGGAGCTTATGTTCTCTGCCTCGCGATCACGCCGTTTGACAATGGTCCCGATAATCCAAAGCCTCAGCCAGCTCCAAAAAAACTACGGAAGAGAGGGCGCTGAGATTATCGTCGACAACTGCCAGGACACAATCTTCGGAGGATTCGCGCCGAACAGCCAGACGGCAGAAGCTCTGTCTAAAGCCCTCGGCAGTCGAACGGTCATGTCCGGCAGCATCAGCAGAGGAAAAAACGATCCATCCCAGAGCCTACAAATGATGGAGAGACCTCTGCTCACAACGGATGAACTGAAAGCTCTGCCTAAAGGACATTTCATTGTTATGAAAACTGGTACATACCCGATGAAAACGCGCCTGCGTTTGTTTTCAGAATGGGGTATTACGCTTGATAGTTCTTATTCAGTTCCCGAAAAAGCACAGCGAGAGGTAGCTTATGCAAACCGGCGTGAGCTGGAAATGAGCATTTTGAAAAAGAGCCTTACGATGAGTCAGAAGCAGGTGAACGATGGCACTACAGGAGAAGTTGGAGGAGGGACTATTTCCCTTGATGGCAAAATGTTGAGATATGAGTGAGAGAAGAGAAAAATGGGCTACTTCGAAACGATCTATACAGACAATCTCCCTCATCGTGCGAAGGCTGTATATATGTATCTTTGGGATAGAGCGAATGAAAAGAGATCGTGTTGGCCGGGTATTAATCGTATAGCCGCTGATCTAGATATGTCCCGATCAACAGTTAAAAGGGCGTTGCAGGATTTAATACAAAATGGATATATAGAGAAGGAGCTGCGCTACCGCGGTAACGGCAGCTACAGCTCCAACTTGTATACGATTCTGAAATAAAGGAGATATAGCCATGACGCAACTACCCGAGTTGATGACGATAAAAGAACTACAAAACTACCTTGGTATTGGTAAAGATAAAGCCTATGCGTTAGTTAAAAGCAAATCGTTTCCTTCTGCAAAAATAGGCGGAAGGTACTATGTAATCAAGCCTGATGTAGTTGTTTGGCTAGAGAAGCAGACAGGAAAGCGGAGCTGATTGTTGGAATGATAATGCCCGACCCATGCGATTAGACAATGATCTTTCCATTTAAGTATTAAAATTACGCTGGTTTTTCACCGTATATTAGCGGCAATAACTTTACCAAGGATAGACATATTCGTCCTCCGGCTTTTCGGATGGGGTGACAGATGTAACAGTTACGATGGGCTGCTTTTCGCCCTGATATTCGCCGACATGGATAATGCCGGTAACCGTCACCCAACTATCCGCGGCGAGCGCGGAGGCACCGTCGTATTCACAGACGATTCCGCAGGGCGCGAGATCCGCAGTGCAGCAGTACATCAGCAGGCGGGCGGGGACAAATTCGTTTTCGGTCATAGTTGAGGTATCCCTGAAAACAAAGCCCTTGATTGTGATGGTGACGCCCTCATAGCTGTCCTTATTGGAATAAACCTCGGAAAGCCAAGGATAAAACAGCTTGTCGGATACATTTATCGACCCGTCTGAGGCTCTTTCCAGCCCGAACTGCTTAATAAGGCTGTCGTCAGACTGACCGTCGCTGTTCGCGGCGGTTCCTGCGGTCTTAGTCGTGCCGCCGCCGGAAACAGAGCTTTGGGATAACCCGACATCGTTAATATATCCCGTTGAAACATCGGACGCATTGACGGCTCCGTGGGGCAGCAGCAGAAACAGAATGGGTACGAGCAGAACCAGACAGTGCATAGCTCGGAGCTTATACTGCGGATGAAAAAGGTTGGGAAACTTTAATAACGTCCAGATCATCATCACTGCGGATGTGAAGTAAAGATACGGAAGAATCTTCGGAGTGACATAAGAAAGATACTTACCGCTGACCGCAAGATAAAAAGTAAGCACCGAAAAAAGCATAAGGCATAAAAACTCAAGAAACGCCTGAGGGTTAAACTTTTTTAACACATCACACCCCCAGAAGCGGACGCGCAAACGCGATCACAATCAGATAGCAGATCGCGAAGACCGCAATTACCAGCTTAAGTACAAATTTTCGCGAAAAACCGCCAGACAGCATGATGAGGTTTTTTATATCCATCATAGGGCCGAAAACCAAAAAGCCCATGATTGCCCCGGACGGAAAAATTGAACTGAAACTCCGGGCAATAACAGCGTCTGAGGATGAGCACAGGGACAGAAGAAACGCCAGCGCCATCATTAGTAATACGGCCAGAGCATAACCGGATGTCGTTTGCAGGAACAGCGCCTTTAGCCCGACAGTCTGCAAGAGGGACGAGACAAATGCGCCGAGAATAAGGTATTTGCCGACATTGAAGAATTCAGCTTCAGCATGATTGAAAAAAAGTTTGAGCCTGTCTTTGATCTCTTTTGCCTCAGCTATCCCCGTATAACAACCGCAGCGGCACATAACCCCATCAAAACCGTATGACAGGATTGCATTCTTAGAAGGCCAGCCCGAAAAAAACAGCCCGACGAGAAGAGATACTGCAATGCCAAGACCAACTCTGACAGCAACGATACGTAGACTGCCGTTGAATGCGTAGTAGGTCGAGAGCATTACAACCGGATTGATGACCGGCGCAGCTGTCAGGAAGGTAACGGCAACCGGGACGGGGACACCCTTTTTAACAAGGCTTCTGAAAATCGGAACGGAGGCGCAGTCGCAAACCGGCAGGCAAAAGCCCATGAGTATGGCAGTCAGCATACCCAGCCCGAGATTTCTGGGAAACCTGCGTTCGATTGCTTCGCTTGATACAAAAATCTGTATTGCCGAGGATATGAGCACTCCTATCAGCAGGAACGGTACGGCCTGCAGGATTATGCCAAGAAAAACATTGATCAGCGTGTTGAACGGCGTTGATTCAAGCTTGAAAATACTCGCGGCAGTCAAACATAGCGCGATGAAGCAGATGACGCATAAACACAGCGTTTCAACAGGCCGAGCGTTTCTTCGACGAAGTGCCCGAGCTATTACGCCTATCTGTTCGACGCTGTAAATCCGCAGGCCGGGGTTAATTCCGCGCATTAATCTCCCGGCTTTTTTTGCGTCTGCGTCTGAACCGGCATTCCGCAGCACGGCAAAATCACAGTTCGAAATCTGCTCGGGCAGCGCCGATCCGGTTTTTCCGAGCAAAGCGGAAAGCGTCGCGGCATCTGCCATATGGACGACTTCTTTGATTCTGCACATGTCGTACAGGCCGCCTTCAAGGAAGAGCGACTCTAGCTCCGAGAACGCCGCCATACCGTCCCACTCGACCCACACCTCATCGATTGACAGCTCGCCGATGCAGACGGAAATCTGCTCTGAAATATATTTAGGATTGCTTTCAAGGTCTTTCTTTGAGAAGTTCAAAACCTCGCATACATACTCATTACCGTTAAAATCCTCTTCGCCGGATTCAAACTGAATCAGCAGAAGACGGGTGGTTTTCTGTATGTGCTTGTCCAGAAGCTCGTTTATTAGGGTCGTTTTTCCGGAGCTGAGAAAACCGGTGACGACATTGACGGGTATGCGCAAATTAATCACTTCCCGTTGAAAAGAGCGGTTAGCTCTTTTTTGTCCAGATCTTTTCCGATAAAGCAAATCATGCTGCCGCTTGCCTCAGCTGCTTTAATTTTTAAATCGTCAGGTACATACTGAATTTCCAGATAACCGTTTTTCCCACGCACAATCCCTTTTGCGCGAAGGACTGTTCCCGATACGTTCCGATTGGTCCTATTCATACGGGAACTCAATTCTTCTATCTCGAATATTTCGTCCGTACGAATTGTTACGGTATCGAAGGTTTCATCCGCGGAATGCTCATGTCCGCAGCAGTCATCATGACTGTGCAGTGCTTCATGCGTTTGCGTCGCCAAAGACAGCACGCCGCCGATATCAAGACTACCCCAAGAAACCGAAAATATCGGAGCGATCGGGTTCAATTCCTTCATAAGACTTCGGGCTTTTTCAGTTTTGCCTTCGTCCTCTGTGCGGCTAAGCACGATTGCGTCTGCGTGTTCTATCTGGTCCTCGAAGAACTCGCCGAAGTTATCAGAATACATCCGACAGCGACCGGCGTCTGCCACCGTGATTTTTCGCTTGACAGCAAAAAGCCCACCCAGTCGCTTATCCTCACAGGCGTTGACAATATCGGAAAGCTTCCCGACGCCCGAAGGTTCGATAATAATTATCTTTGGATGAAAGCGCTCTGCAACCTCCTTCAGAGATTTAATAAAATCGCCCGAAAGTGTGCAGCAAATGCAGCCGGAATTCAATTCCCGAACCGTAATGCCGCCCGCTCTCATAAGCGCGGCGTCAACGCTGATTTCGCCGAAATCGTTTTCAATAAGCACCGCTTTATCGCCGATGAATGCTTCTTTCAGCAGTTTTTGAATAAAGGTGGTTTTTCCCGCTCCGAGAAATCCGGAGATGATATAGATTTCGATTGCCATATTTGCCTCCATTTGATTGACGAACACGTAATTTCACGCAAAGCATCTTATTGCACATTTGTGTCTATACCGTCAGACAAATTATATTTATAAATTATTAATAAATAAAGCGGATATGGGAGTTTTTATTTTTCTAATTGAAGCAATTCCTATTTGCGCTGAAATTACTTGACATAGACATTATAACTGGTATAATCTGAAAATGCAAATGCGAACCATTCGCAACTAGAAACCGGAGGTAATATCAGAATGAAAAAAGCAGTTATTATTACTCTTATCCTGTCAGTGATTCTCAGCCTTGCCGGCTGCGGGTCCGGAACTGCAATCAAAACTGGGAACAACAAAATAAAATTATCAGTTTCCTTTGACGCGTTGAAGGAATTCGCTTCGGCGATCGGCGGTGATAAGGTGGAAATTTCAACAATAATCCCTGACGGCACAGAACCGCATGACTTTGAGCCAAAGGCTCAGGATCTTGTCGGGCTAAGCGAAGCACAGGTGTTTATTTACAGCGGGCTGGGAATGGAATCGTGGGCAGAAGACGCGGTTTCTGCTGTGAACAACAATGATCTTGTTGTTGTAGTTGCCTCGCAAGGGATAACACCTATCACAAATACGGATGAAGAAGAAATAAATGAACACGGACAATACGATCCGCATATCTGGCTTAGCCTGAAAAATGCCGAGACAGAAGCAACCAACATAAAAAACGCTCTCGTCAAGACGGATTCGGAAAACAAGGATTATTACGAGAACAATTGCAGCAGCTTTATTTCGCAGCTTGAGAGTCTCTATAATGAGTACAGTAAGAAATTTGCGTCTGTTGAAAAGAAAAGCTTTGTTACGGGGCATGCCGCCTTTGCCTATCTTTGCAGGGATTTCGGACTCAGCCAAAACAGCGTTGAGGATGTATTCGCCGAAGGAGAACCCACGGCAAAACAGCTTTCCGAGCTTGTAGATTATTGTAAAAGCAACAATGTGACGACAGTATTTGCAGAAGAGATGGCAAGCCCTGAAGTGTCGGAAGCGCTCGCCAAAGAGGTAGGTGCGAAGGTCGAAACTATATATACGATTGAAAGCGCCGAGGATGGAAAGACTTATCTTGAACGTATGCAGGACAACCTGAGCGAAATATACAACAGCCTTTCCGAACAGTGAGCTTTCCGTGGCAAGAAAGCAGGTGAGTTTTTTAATATAATATTTTCACTTTTAAATGAAATGGTTATGATTAAGATTTCAAATTTAAAATCCAGCGGTACGGGCAGGCGTAGCTTCAAAAATACTACGAAGATATACTCGTCCGGTGGTGAACAGAGCCCCGAAAAACGGACAGTGAGGCACCCTTTTGAACTTGTATCCAAATTGGGGTCTATACACAAATAAGGACTCAATCTTTGATACAAAGATTGAGCCCTTCCTTTTTTGCCGAAAAGCCGGAAACCTTGCAGTTGAAGTATATTCCGGCTTTATAGTTATATGTAAGATGTTATTCACCATGAGCAATGCTGGCCTATTCATCCGGCACAGAGTTCGGCAGACCGTTTATCCATCTTGGGCCGATTGCGTTGATGAATAATCTGGACGAACATGCGGGTTTATTTAAATTGTTTGGAAACAGAGAAGCGCAAAAAGCAATGGAGCTCTTTAAAGTATAAAACGACAACAACGCAGGAGAATCGTAATTTATATCTCCTGATTTTGTTTATGCAAGAGTTTTTGCATATTCGTAAACAGATGCTAGACAATGAAACCGGCTTATCATTTTGCCACTTTAAAATGCTGTTATATAGAACTGATATGATACTGTTTCTAAATTAGTTATTGACATATGTCGTTAATGGGGTATACTAAGAATAGTAAGCGACATATGTCGCAAACTAAAGGAGGTGAATGATATGCCTAGAAGAGATGGATCAGGGCCTATCGGTGCAGGACCAATGACTGGACGAAACTTAGGTTTGTGCACAGGAGTGAACGCAGTTAAGTATGGAGCAGGCTTTGGCTTGGGACTTGCTTGCAGACGTGGACGTGGATTTGGAAGATGTGCTGCCGCAATTATTGACTCATCTATAACTCGGAAAGAGCTGCTTGAAAAACAAAAAATTGTTCTTCAAAGTCGAATTCGTGCCCTAGACATGCAGATAGAGAGCTTATAGAGAGCAAAAGAAGTATTCGGAGGACGCTCCGTGTACTTCTAATAACTCGTGAGGTGAGGAAATTATGCCAAGACCAATTAAATGGAGAAAAGTTTGTTGCTTACCGGAAAACAAGAGATTTGGCTCTTTAGACACACCGTCAGACGCGGACAATATTGTTAAAATGACGGTTGATGAATATGAAACTATCAGACTGATTGACCTAGAGGAATATACACAAGAAGAATGTGCCGGTCAAATGAACGTCGCACGCACAACGGTACAGGGAATATACAACGATGCAAGAAAAAAGGTAGCTGACTCTTTGGTTAATGGCAAAATGTTGCTAATTGAAGGTGGCGAATACCGACTGTGCGAAGGAAAAGAAGAACACTGTCGTTGTGGCGGGTGCTGGAAGCACAGATGCGGCAGAGATGGTTTAGTCGTTGAAGATACGGAAAGCAATTAGCAATGTAAATTGAATGGAGATATATTATGAAAATAGCAATACCGGTAGATGATAAAAGCATGGAATCAAGCATATGTCCGTCATTCGGGCGCGCACCTTATTTTCTGATTTATGATAATACTACTAATGAAAACTATTTTTTGGACAACAGTGCAGTTGCCAGCCAGGGAGGTGCCGGAATAAAAGCGGCTCAAACAATAGTTGATAACAATGTAAATACACTTCTGACGCCTCGCTGCGGTGAAAACGCAGAAGAGGTATTGAGCAAAACCGGAATTAAGATTTTCAAAACAATAGCCGGCACAGCACAGCAAAACATAGATGCCTTTGTTGCAGAGCAACTTGTGCTGCTCAAAGATTTTCATCCGGGATTTCATGGTCATGAAAAGTAAAGATTTTAAAATAGCCGTATTGAGCGGTAAAGGCGGCACAGGAAAAACCTTGGTATCCGTTAACTTGGCATGCGTTGCTGAGCGGGCCATCTATGTTGATTGTGACGTTGAGGAGCCTAACGGACATTTGTTTTTCAAACCCGTGTACGTCAGCCGCGAAAACATAGCAATCAAAATGCCGATAGTTGATGAAACGCTATGCAACGGTTGCCGCAAGTGCGTTGATTTTTGCAAATTCAATGCGCTTGCATTTATAAAAAACAGACCCTATGTTTTTGACGATGTTTGCCATTCCTGCGGTGGATGTATATTAGTATGCCCAGAGAAAGCGCTGACTGAGAACGAAAAGATTATTGGTGAGGTTCAGCAAGGTGTCTCCGGCAATGTGACAGTTAACACTGGTATATTGAAACCGGGTGAAGAATCGGGCGTGCCAATAATAAAGAAATTACTAGAGGCTGTCAAAGTAGACGAGAATCTGCTGACAATTATAGATTGCCCTCCGGGAAGCAACTGCGTTGTAATGGAAAGCATTAAGGATGCAGACTACTGTATTCTGGTGGCTGAACCCACACTGTTTGGTGTCCATAACCTCAACATGGTTTATGAACTTGTCAAGTTGTTTAATAAGCCTTATGGCGTGGTGCTTAATAAGTGCCTTAATGGAGAAAATCCTGCTGAGAAATTTTGTATTGAAAAAAATGTTCCCATCTTAGGACGAATTCCCTTTGACAATGAGCTTGGAAAGCTCAATTCTGACGCAAAAATAGCTGCAAGAGAAAGTGAGAAGTACAGAACCATGTTCTTATCTTTGCTTGAAACAGTATTAAAAGAGGTACAGCATATAGGTCTGGGATGCGGAAATTAAGCGTTTTTCTATGTAAAATTAATGTTTATAAAACATAATGTTAAGGGAGTAATTTATAATGAAATCTTTAGACAAGAAACAAGCAAAAAAGAATTCTTCTCTACAGCCAATGCCCAAGGTCCTCGTTTCCTGCCGCGGCCTGGACGGGGAAAACAATGTTCTTGCGGTTGGCTATTGCGGCAATTGCAGTTACGATCCTCCTATGGTAATTGTAGGAATTGTGCCATCACGGTATTCTTATCATATGATCAAGGAATCGGGGTGCTTCGTCGTAAACCTTGTTGATAAAAGTTATCAGGAAACCTTTGATTATCTCGGAAGCCACAGCAAACGCGATGGGGATAAGCTCGCGGAGATGAATGTCAGGCTGCAGGAAGGCAAGGTGGTTAATGCCCCAATTTTGCCTGATTGCCCCGTGAGCATCGAATGCACAGTGGTCGATTCCATTGTAACGGGTTCACATGAGATGTTTATAGGAAAAATCGAATATGTCCATGCAAATGCGAGCATCACTGACGATGAGGGCAACATTGATTTTCCGAAGATTGATTTTATTCGTTAGTTTTATGCTATGCACATAGTCAGTGCCTAGATATTCTGCATCGAAAAGCATGTTCCCATCTTAGGACAAATTCTCTTTGACAATGAGCGTGGAGAGCTTAATTCTGACGCAAAAAATAGCTGCCAGAGAAAGTGAGAAGTACTGAAACATGTTCTTATCTTACTTTAAACAGTATAAAAGAGGTAAAGCATGAAACAGATGTTAATCCTTAGCGGCAAGGGTGGTACTGGGAAAACTACAATAGCAAGCGCATTCATTAAGCTTTCCAGTGCCAAAGCCTATGCCGACTGCGATGTTGACGCCCCTAACCTCCATCTTATTATGGGACATGAATCCGAACCGAAAAGAACGGACTTTTTCGGAATGCCTAAAGCTGAAATAGATACGGATTTATGCATTCAATGCGATCAGTGTATTCAACAATGCCGATTCGATGCCATTTCAGCAGATTCAGGCAAATATAAGGTAGACAAGTTCGATTGCGAAGGCTGTGGGGTCTGCGAATTGGTATGCCCTGTCGGAGCGGTGTCTTTAAAGCCGACAGTAGCAGGAGAGCTAATGCTATTTGTTGATGGGAATAGGGCATTTTCAACAGCCCAGCTTAAAATGGGTAGCGGGCATTCGGGTATGCTGGTTACTGAAGTTAAAAAGCAAATGAAAGATGCAGCTGGCAATGCGGAGTTCGCAATTATTGACGGCTCTCCAGGAATAGGCTGTCCTGTCATTGCATCACTAAGCGGTGTGGATATGGTTCTGATTGTCACGGAACCCTCAATATCAGGAATAAGCGACATGGAACGTATTATAAAAACTGCGGAAATATTTCGAACGAAAACCGCTGTCTGCATCAACAAATATGACACTAACAATTCGAATACGGAAAAAATTGAAGCGTTCTGTCGTAAAAAAGGGTTACCATATGTCGGAAAGATACCTTTTGATAGGGAAGCTGTAAAGGCTATTAACAACGGAAAAACTATTGTTGATGTTGACTGTCCGTCAGGGCAAGCAGCAAGGCAAGTTTATAAAAACACAATGGCGGTGTTTTCAGAATTAACATAAGGGAGTAATAAACAATGAGTGAAAAGTGCAATGAGTGCTGCGACAGTTGCGAAGAAGACTGCGCGGACAGAAAAGAAGATTTTAGCGAAAAACCACATGAGTTGAGCAATATCAAAAAAGTAATTGCTGTTGTCAGCGGAAAGGGCGGCGTCGGCAAATCGCTTATCACATCTATGCTTGCGGTTACAATGAACAGAATGGGTCATCATTCAGCCATCCTTGATGCAGACATTACCGGTCCATCCATCCCAAAAGCATTTGGTATTAAGGGAAAAGCTACGGGTAGTGAGTTTGGAATATACCCGATTAAGAGCAAAACCGGAATCGACATTATGTCCGTTAACCTGCTTTTGGAAAATGATACTGACCCGGTAATTTGGAGAGGTCCAATAATAGCCGGAACGGTCAAACAGTTCTGGACCGATGTTATTTGGAGCGAAGTGGACTTCATGTTCATAGACATGCCTCCCGGAACTGGTGATGTCCCGCTTACCGTATTTCAATCTATTCCGGTAGATGGCATTATTGTTGTCACATCCCCGCAGGAGCTCGTTTCCATGATCGTATCCAAAGCCGTTAAGATGGCTGAAATGATGAATATACCCATCATCGGTTTGGTAGAGAATATGTCCTACTTCAAATGTCCTGACAATGACAAAGAATATAAGGTGTTTGGTGAAAGTCATATTGAAGAAATCGCTCAAAAGCACAAGTTGAAGGTGCTTGCTAAGCTACCAATTGACCCCAAGATATCAGCAGCCTGTGATAAAGGCATGATAGAACTTTTCGAAGGCGATTGGCTTGATTCGGTTGCAAAAATATTAGAAAATTCAGAGGAAAAAGAAATGTTGAGAATTGCGATTGCCGGCGAAGGCAAAAATGTTACGGAGCACTTTGGACACTGTGAGGCATTCCTTGTCTACGATGTTGAAGACGGCAAAATTGTTAAGGAAGAATCGTTACCTAATCCGGGACACAAACCGGGATTCCTGCCCAATTATCTTGCAGACCGCGGCGTGAATGTCATTATCAGCGGAGGAATGGGCGGCGGTGCCGTTGACATTTTTAACGCAAGAAATGTTGAAGTTGTTATTGGTGCTTCCGGCGATGCAAAAGTTGCCGTTGAAAAATATCTTAGAGGTGAATTAAAAACCACTGGATCAATTTGCCATGAGCATCAACATCATGATGAATGCGGCCATTAAGGTATAGCTATGCTGCTTGGCCATTTCAATGAAATGGTCAAGCCTTATTTTTTATGAGGAAACAAATGATGAGGTGAGTTACTTTGACAAAAACCGGATTTGAATGCCCAATATGCGGCGAATACTATTTTCAGGATTTTGATGGCCTTGCAGAATGCCCGGTTTGTAATTGGGTAATCAACATCGTTCAATATGATAATCACGATTTTTCTGAGGGGTCAAATACTTAAAGTGTTGATGAGTATAGGATTGAACATACTGTTTTGAACAGTGAAAACACTAGGCAAGCCGCTGCAAAGCTTAAAGAAGAATTTCGTAACAAGCGTATCGGTATGCATAAAGAGTTCAGAGAACTCACAATTGAACAAACAGCTCCAAGCTGCGAAGAAATGCACAAACAATTAGTTGCCGTCAGACTCATATATGTTGGAAAGCTAATGAAATTGCGTGAACTTTGCTGACCATATCCTGGGAGATCAAAGACGGTATAGTATTGCCGTAAACGGCAAAACAGGTGCCATATCATCCCATGATAAAAACAGATCCGTTCTGAACCTTCAACTTATAAGGAGTAACTATGTTTACTTATGTACTATACGGGATTGCAGGAACCGGCTTGGCAATATCATTTTTCAAGGACCGAAGTAAGACTCAAATGGCGCTAAAAAAAGCATGGAAGTCTTTTGAGAATATTTTGCCTCAGTTTCTGTCCATTTTGATTATTATCGGTCTGGCTCTGGCAATTTTGAGCCCAGATATAATCACCAAACTGCTTGGGAGTAACTCCGGCATATGGGGCGTTGCAGCGGCTTCTGTTATTGGGTCAATTACACTGATACCCGGATTTGTAGCTTTTCCTTTGGCTGCCGCGCTTTTGAAAAACGGAGCCGGATATATGCAGATTGCCGCATTTGTTTCCACTCTAATGATGGTTGGAATTGTAACAATGCCGCTTGAAATCAAAACCTTCGGAAAACGCGCAACTATAATACGAAATGCCGCGGCTTTTGCGTTTTCTCTGGTTTCCGCTTTTGTGATTGGGATGGTGCTATGATGAAAGATTTTTTCAAACGATACAGGGTGTTTTTGCTGTTGATTATCATAAATGCAGCGATTGGCTTTATCATGCCTGAAATAGGACTAAAGTCTGTTAATATTACAAAGCAAAACTTGATTGAGATGGTCTCAATAATTCCTCCGATTTTCATATTGTTGGGGCTGTTGGACGTTTGGGTAGACCGTGCCACCATGATGAAGTATACAGGCAAAGGGTCTGGATTTAAAGGCGTTTTAATTGCCTTTGTTCTAGGGTCGGCAGCTGCAGGTCCTTTATATGCCGCATTTCCCGTTGCGGGTGTAATGCTCAAGAAAGGCAGCAGTTTGTTTAACGTGTTTATATTTATTGGAGCATGGTCAACAACAAAAATACCCATGCTGACTTTTGAAGCTGCTAATTTGGGCCTTGCGTTTACATTGACCAGACTGACCTTGAGCATTATTGGCATCATTATAATAGCAGTTATAACCGAGAAATTGTTAAACTCCGAACGCCAAAAAGAGATATATGAAATGAATCAGTCCGAGTGATATAAGACCTTTGGTACTTATCTCTTACCGCGAGAGTGGGGATTATACCGAAAACAACAATGTTACTATCAATTAAGCAAGCATGATATATAAAGGCTCGATGCCGGTTTGCAGCATCGAGCCTTTATATATTTTCAAATCGAATATCAAAATATCACTTCGGATAGTGTGGTTAACTTCTAGCAGTTCCTGTCTACCATAATATATAGGATTTCTCTATCTGTTTCGCGCATTCCTCGGCTCGCCATTCTTCCTATGTTGGCAATCGTACTGTCTACGCCCTTGGTAACTATTCCATCACCACTGAAAAACTGCTGCCCATTCTGATACATACTGAAGCCGAGTATTCCGGCATCGACCGCCATAGCAATTTTTGCTGCACAGGAAGCCTTGGCTCCATCGCACACCATTCCGGAAACGACGGCGAGAGCATTGACAACAGTATGCGAAATCGCATCAAATTTACCGTCGCTCAGATAAGCTATTCCCGCACCTGCGGCACAGCCTGCGCTCACCGCTCCGCAAAAGGCGGAAAGACGACCTATGCTGGTTTTTTGGTGAATCGCAATGAGGTTGGACAAAGCTAAGGCACGGATAAGCTTGTCGTGCGAGATGTTCAGTTCATACGCATATTCTATGACCGGAAGTGATGCCGTCAGGCTTTGATTTCCGCTTCCGGAAAGAATAATCACGGGCATTTCACAGCCGCCCATTCTGGCATCCGCCCCTGCTGCAGCGACTGCTCTTGCACGGACTTTTATATCTGAGCCATATGTGTCAATCAGCGTTTTGCCGATGTTTGCTCCCCAATCGCTTGCCATTCCTTCGGCAGAGATTGCGCTGTTATACTCAATCTGACGCTCGATAACATCTTGAATATCAGACAGCTCAACCGTATCCGCAAAATCTATTATATCTTTTACATTGAGCAGGCTGCGGTCTGTAACGCCGATAGTGTTTTCGTCACTTGTACCGGTCTTAAATAACTCTTCTCCATTTTTTTCGATAAGAACAATATTCGTATGATAATTTTCAATTACGACTTTGGAATACGAGTCGCCGGCGAATAGTGTTACATCAATATAGAAAACCGCGTCGCCCTCGTACGGAACGATGCTTATTTCATGCTGTTTCTGAAATTCGGCAATTTTAGGCTTATACTCTTCTTTTATTTCGGATAATACCTCAAGCATTTTTGAGGGGTCACCGACAGTTATGCCGGCGGCGAGGGCGGCTTCGATGCCTTTTAAGCCGTTTGTGTTAGGGACTACAACACTTTTAACATTTTTAATTATATTACCGCTGACTTCGACTCTGCATATTGCAGGTAAAGCGCCAAGAACCTCTCTGGCTTTTGCAGCGGCATAAGCTAACGCAATCGGTTCGGTACAACCTGTTGCCGGTATCAGCTCTTCCTTAAGTATCTTTACATATTCAAAATATTTTTTATCTCTCTGGTTCAAAAGCATCTTCACCCCTTAGCAACCTAAACTGTTCGGATTATATCATCTTTAAAGATTCCATTCAATGTTGAAATTGTTCTAATCCTAGTATTCACAAAGTGCGGTCTAGTAAAGGTCAGCCCAATGCGACATCGAGTATCATCATAATAAGAAAGCCCGCCATTACTCCCATTGTGCCGATATTCGAGTGTTCGCCGAGGTGCGCCTCGGGTATTAGCTCCTCAACAACGACATACATCATTGCTCCTGCGGCGAATGCCAGTAGCCACGGCATATATGGGCCCAACGCTCCAGCTACAAGCACCGTGAGTATCCCGAAGACGGGTTCAACAATGCCTGACATGCTCCCCAGAAAGAACGACCTTCCAATGCTTGCACCCTCTTGACGAAGCGGCAAAGATATAGCGGCGCCCTCCGGAAAGTTTTGTATTCCTATGCCGATTGCCAGTGCAATCGCGGCGGCATAGGACGCCAGACCTCCGCCATTCTGGGCTGCCAACGCAAAGGCTAACCCTACCGCCATACCTTCCGGTATGTTATGAATAGTTACTGCCATAACCAGCAGAGAAGTGCGTTTCATCGAAGAGGTCAGCCCTTCTTTTTTGTTAACTAATGGATGCAGATGCGGAATCAGAAGATCAAGAGCACATAAAAAAGCTATGCCAAGCACGAAGCCACCGCCAGCAGGTATCCATCCAGCATGGCCGTTTCGCTCAGCTTCCTCTATTGCTGGAATAAGAAGGCTCCAGACGGAAGCGGCAATCATAACTCCTGCAGCAAAACCGAGGAAAACTTTTTGTATAGCAGCGCTCATTGCTTTTCTAAAAAAGAACACCACAGCCGCACCAAGTGTCGTCATAAGAAAAGTGAAGCCTGTTCCGGCTCCGGCAAATAAAAGTGCATTCGACATATGTCCTCCTTCTGGATTTTTAGCTCCTGTTTATTTATATGTTTTGTTGCAGTGGGAGTTTACAGCCGGAAAACAGAGGACTTACATGATAATTGAACAATATCAGTTGACCCAGAAGAAGCTGTTTTCTCGATTTCTGTCCAATTATCCAATACCGTTTTGACGATTTCAGTGTCGTACATAATTCCTGAGTTGTTTTCAATCTCTTGTCTGCAAAGCGGAAATGAGAGTGCCCTGCGGTATTTCCTATCGCTTAGCATAGCATCGATTGAATCGGAAAGCACCACTATTCTCGAGCCAAAAGGAATATCAACTCTGGATTGCGTCGAAAATATGAGAGTGGGCATGTTCGAGTATATGCATAGGAATTCAGAATAAAGGGGAACTGAATTATATGCCAAGCAATAACTCGAAGTACACCACAGAGATGCGGGAACAGACAGCAGCCTAGCCTCGAAGGAGAGCGTCAATGTTGTGGATCATAGGCTCCCGACGTTGTATGATTACTATGGAATCGGCCTGAATCACCATAACGCTGCAAGTGACAGCGACGCCTGCGCCGCAATTCTCTGTAATTACATAGTTGAAGGAATCGATTTGGACAAGCACACTCAGTCATACAGCCTTGTGTGGACGAATGAAAATCCGCAGAATTTCAAACCTCATAAAACACAATACAGCTCTAACACTCAGTCGTTGCTGATGCTAAACGGTATACTTGAGGGAATAACTTGTGACAATGTGTTGACGGAAGAAGAAGTGAATTACCTCAATAGATGGATGTACGCAAACGAAGACTTAAAAGGAAATTACCCCTATGACAAAATCTTTTCGATTCTGTCGGGCGCGTTGGAAGACGGTATCTCTGTGCTCATCAAGTAATTGCACTTTCCCGTTTATTCTATATCAGGACTCGACATAAACAAGCTATCAGCGCTTAATCCACAAGATCTGCATGGTGCAATAAGTTACGTCGTTGATAGCAGAGAAGTGAATCCCTCTATTGAAGGAAGGCCTTTGTTTTCAGGCAAAATTTGGCTTCTTGTAAGCGAAACCAGCTATTCGTCAAGTGAAAGCTTTGCTATGTTCTGCAAACAAACCGGATTTGCTACACTAGTTGGAACAAATACGGGTGGTGATGGAGGCGGAATGGATCCAATTATTTTTGCTTTGCCAAATACGGGGATTCTAATTAGGCTTTCTGCTGAAATGAGCCTCAACCTCGACGGCTCTTGCAACGAGGAGTTTGGCACCACTCCTGATTATCCGATTTCCGAAAACGAAGACGCGCTGGGGAAATGTTTAGAGATTATTGCACAAAAGTAAACTATTGAAAAGGCTCCGGTTGCCAACCGGAGCCTTTTGCTAAGTACTAGATTACAAGCAGCATGCCAAGCAACTGCGTGGGTGAAACGACGACCGACCCGAAGGGTAACGTCAGCACCAAGGTATATGACAGGGCGGGACGGCTGTATCAGATCAAGGTCGGTGACGACACGACGACGTATGAGTATTTTGATAACGGTAATCTTCAGAAGCTGACCTATCCCAATGGACTGACGGCGGAGTACACCTACTATGCGGATAACCGCCTACATACGCTGGCAAACAAGAACGGTTTGACCATTACTAGCGCATACAATTACGATTACGATGCTAATGGCAACAGAGTAACAGTACTTGACAGCGACGGGACAACGACTTATGCTTATGATGAGTTAAACCGGCTGGAAAGCGTGACCGAGCCGAGTGGTAAGGTCACGGCGTATACCTTTGACGCGAGCGGCAACCGAACGACTGAAACGGTTACGGAGAGTAGTGCTGTCGCGACAAGCTATACCTATAACGTCCAGAACCAGCTGTCGAGCACAGCGAAAACCTCGGGCGGAACAGTTGTTGATGTGAATTACGCTTATGACAACAACGGCAATGAATTGTCGGAGAGCACGAGCGGGGCAGCCGCCGCGACGTATAGCTACAACGCGCTCAACCAGATGATTTCGGCCCAAACGGCTGGTAGCACGGCGACCTACACCTATAACGGCGACGGACTTCGCGCGAGTAAAGCGGTCACCGAAGGCGGTGCTACCGAGACGACAAAGTACCTTTACGAGTATGACAAGCCTGTGTTGGAATTGGACGGAAGCGGCAATGAAACGGCATACAGTGTCTACGGAGGAAACACGCTCATAAGCCGTACCGTCGATGGTGAGACGCTGTATTATCTGTACAATGGTCACGGCGATGTTATTCAGCTTACGGATGCAAACGGCAGCGTCGCAATGACGTATAAGTACGACGCGTTTGGTAATGTGACAACTGCAACGGGAACACAGGCAACGCCTTACCGCTACAGCGGCTACCAGTTCGACGAGGAGACGGGTCTATACTATCTGAACGCGAGGTACTACAACCCTGTGGTTGCCCGCTTCGTCAGCGCCGACACCTACTACGGACAAGCCTCAGACCCGCTGAGCCTGAACCTGTACACCTACTGTCATAATGAGCCGATGATGTACTGGGATCCAACAGGACACGATGACATTGATTTGAATTCGCTGTTAGCGAGTATGACTGCGCTTACCGCAAGTATCAATGAGCTGACTGCAACAGTAAACGATCTCACAAATTCCCTCATAGACTCTGGACTTGCAGCTTGCGCTGAGCTGGCAAATGCCGATTTTTCAGCAATAAATGCGTTGAGCAACATGGATTTGAGCGCAATTGATGCACTGAGTGACATGGATTTGAACGTTGATATCGACCTTGGAGTAATAAGTGACCCCAATTGGCTCGGAGATATTCACGAAACTTATCTGGACATTTGCTCGATGAGCAACGGTCTTAGCGCAATGAACAATAACTTTGACAGATTGAACAGCAATCTAAAAGCAACAAACGACATGCTTACACCAGTTGGTGCAGCGGGAGAATCAGCTAAAGCAAGTGCCGGATCGTTTAACATGACGGCCTATAATGCGTATCTGCAGCCAGTACCACAGCAGCATTTTACTACTGAAGGGAACCGCACTTATTTAGATAAAGTTAATATTGCAAAAGGAGAGTTTGGAATTGCAAGCTGGGATGTCAACGCTTATTCTATGACTGGTGAAATAAGTAAAAGAGGAGTTGTAGGACGTGAGGACAACTGGAATGGAACAAAGGCTGAAGGAGGCACTAACAAGCAGATATACGGGATTGACCTAGGAGGTTCTATTGAAGGATCAGTAGGTCTTATTCAGGGGAAAGGCCAAATAGGGGATAATAATTTGGGAGCGTTTATTGTTGGGGAGGTTAATGTTGACACAGCTGAAGCTTATGGGGCGTTTACTGCACGTGTTGATGGGGAAACAAGCATCGGTTTTAGAGCGGGTGCTGAAGCAGCAGCTGTCACAGGGGAAGCTGGACTTGGAATAAATATTGGAGGCTATAGTATAGTTGTAGGTAGTGACGTTTCTTATTTAGGTGCGGGTGCAAAAGCCGAATTTGGCTATGTTGATGGCAGCCTAAAAGGACGAGCGAAACTTACCACTGGGCTTGGAAAGGGCTTCTGGTTTGATATTAGCAAAATTGAAGAGGAAGAAGAGGAAGAAGAAAAATAGAATATGTTTATGAATAGCAGCAAATCTTATAGAATATGTGCAATAATTGTATTTTCGGTTATTGGTATTCTGCTAACAACAGCAATTTTATTATCATATCTTTTTGGGCAACAGAAACCTTCTGCTCCGGGGATTGTAATCGTTTTCCTCTATGACACTTTTGCAATATGGTTTGATATACATTATATCCCTAGAAAAAAAGATAAAATAGAATCTAAATATACTGAACTAGATATTGAAACCGAAAAGAATGAGAGGCAAAGAATGAGGTTTTACAAAAATAAAACAGTTAAAGTGGTAATACTTAGCGTTCTGGTGTTTATTAGTATAATATTTACGGCAGTCCCAATACTAGCATATTTTGTCTACAGCAACACACCCTCAATATTTGCTATATTTGTGGTTATTTGCTATGATGTTTTTACTGCATGGTTTGTAATACATAATTTTCGCAATAAAAAGAGTTGAAAACGAGAGGAATAGAGGGCTCATATTATGGCTTCATATGGAGTTGAATTGACAGGTAAAGAAATGGCTTACTTCTTCTTCAAAAAGAAAAAATGCCCTGTCTGCGGAGAGCACATGAAAAGAGAAAAGAAAACAGAAAGTCTAGGTAAGGGCTTGAGCAGTGTTGAACTAGGAGAGTTTTATTATGGAGAGAGATATGAGGTGACGCTATTTTATAGATGTAAGAAATGCAGTAGAATATATTCGATAGCGGAGTTGTCTGGCGAAACAACAAAATGATGGATATGGACTGCGTCGAAAAAATGAGCATGCCCGAGCATATGCATAGAAATTAATAATTATTTACCAAGCATCTTAATGCATCTTTTGCCGAAAGACATGTCCCTGTTGAGCCCCGTTAACAAGCACTTGCGGGCTCGACCGTGTAGACCTCCAAAACCGTAGGCCGAGGGTTCGATCCCTTCTGCCCCTGCCACAAAAAGTCCGTAAATCCTTGGGAATTCCAAGGGTTTGCGGACTTGTGTTATTTGTAGGTGAATTGTAAGAAGTGTTACAGTTTCCGGTTCGGTACGGCTTTTTACCCGCTTTTCCCTGCTTTTCCACCGAGTGAAACATCTGATTGCAATAGTATACGATTTTTCCTACATACAGCTTTAATCGGTATCCTGTCAATAAAGCCTGTGCTGAAAATGGAAGCAGCTCGTTCGTCAGCGGGAACTATTAGATTATAATAATTGGATACATAGAATCCCTGATTCAAAAAGGCTCATTTGGATTATGTCGAAGCGAGTCTTTTGTGTCGTACAAAAAGACATCATTTTACATTATAGCTTAGTTAATACATCAATGCCAGCAATTGATTTGAGTCCATCAGATTCATAGTGCTTTCTGAAAAACGGTGCAATCTCCGCTCTAAATTTGCAGGAAGATCTGATGGGGGCGCCTACAGGATGTACGCCAAGCTTGCCGACGGCTACAGGAACACGCTCCTGCACTATATGGAAGTCTGCGGTTCTGCAAACAAAGCCTGAAGACGCTGCTTTGCAAGCTGTACGGTATGATTATTTTTCGCCTTAATCAAATTGTCTTAAAAAAACACAGGAGAGGGTGACCTAAAAGCCATCCTCTCCTGCCGAATTTTTGCTGTGTACCGAATATAGTGCTTCCGAGTGGTGGTGCAAATTTCAGTTACAAGCTGTCGAACTCAATTCAAAAGATGAGATTTCTGAATTAGGCCAATGTCGAAAAAATCAGTTATTATTGAAACTTTAATTACATTATGGTACAATTAGCCATAAACAATAGCATAAACTCAGCATTGCAAATAGCTTATATACGTTCTATTGGCAGCGTGAGAGCCTGAAGAAACCCGTCCTGCCGCAAGTCGGAACGGGTTTCTTGCATAGATAGATGAAATGCGTGTGGCGGTAAATTGTAGAGGGCTGAATATGAACAGGGGAGAGAGATATGATGAAGAAAATGAGCAAAAAAATATCAGCGATACTGATGACCTTTGCGATGGTGCTGAGCCTTCTGCCGGCGATGACACTGCCGGCGATGGCGGCGACGACTACATACGATATTACTGTATCCGATTCACCTTATACAATGAATGTCTGGAACTTTTTTACTGACACAAGCTTACTTACATCATCGGGCGCGGGATTTTCTGCAAACAGCGATCCAACTAAATTCAGTCTGAAATATGCCGATGGGACAGCAATTGTATACACTCCTACGTTAGGCGAAAATCTATTTAGCAGTCCAGAAGAGAGCGGAATCATATTTGAATCGACGACCCCCGGAGATCATTTATTTACGGTGACTTGTTATGATTATTCTACCGGATCAGTAAAAGGCAGCGTCACGGTTACGGTCACCGTCAGCGGCGACAACACCGCACCGACGGTGACAGCAATAGCTTCCAATCCGACCTTTACGGAAGGCGAAAGCGCAGTCTCCCTTTTTTCCGACGCTACAGCGAGCCTCGGAGGTTCTGATACGAGCCAAACATTGACTGAGTTGAAGCTGACGGTTACGAACTTGGCAAACGGCTCAAGCGAAACTCTGAATGTAGACGGTACAAGTATCCCCTTGACTACCGGAACTCCCAGTACAACGGCAACAAACAATTTATCTTACAGTGTATCTGTAACTGGAAGCACGGCAACAGTCACACTTTCCAAAGCAGCAGGCATTTCGGTGACCGCCATGCAGACGCTCATAAAAGGTATTTCATATGCAAATTCAAGCGATGCTCTTGCCAATGGAGACAGAATAGTTACGCTGACTTCGCTAAAGGACAGCGGAGGCGGAACGGATACCACAGCCCTGACGATTCCTTCAACAGTTGCTGTTGTTGGGGTCAACGACGCGCCGACTCTGACGGCGCTGGGTGCAAACCCGACATTCACAGAGGACGGCAGCGCGGCGGATGTATTCAGCACAGTCACGGCCAGTACTATTGAAGCAGACCAAAAGCTGACTGAGCTGAAATTGACGGTCGGCAGTCTTGCGGATGGCTCCAATGAAATCTTAAATGCGGATGGTTCCGATATTGTCCTGAAAAATGGAGCTACCGGGACGACCGCAACAAACAGTATGACTTACAGCGTTTCGGTATCCGATAGTACAGCTACAGTCACCCTGTCAACGGCAGCAGGTATTTCCGCTGCCGCCATGCAGACACTGGTTGACGGAATTTCGTACAAGAACAACAGCAACACGCCAACGACCACCAGCGGCAGGGTCGTAACGCTTACGTCCATTAATGACAACGGCGGAACAGAAAACAGCGGCGCAGACAAAACCACACTCTCAATTCCTTCCACGGTTACGGTGGCAGCAGCCAACGACGCACCGTTTACGCGGGACACCACATCATTCCTGCAGCTCGGCGCAGGCGCCGTTGTAAAGACTTCCAGCGGCACCGTTGCAACTACTCAGACCGACAATATCACGCTGGAAGCCTGTATTTACCTGGATGACGCCACGGGGACGCACGCTTTGCTGTTTAACGGAAACGGTGGCGGCAGTGGATACGGCATTTATCTCAACTATCCCGGCGCATCACCCCTCAGCGTCCTGCTGGGTGGGGTCGGCTGGATCTATTGTTCCAGCGGAGACAGCTACGACGCTGCAAACAACGCCGTTTTGACCGCGGGGCGATGGATGCACATCGCGGTAACGCGGAACACAAGCGACGGCGGAACACAGGGCTGGAAAGTCTATATTAACGGCCATCCGATGGCAACGTGTTTTGTGCCGACGCCGGGACCAACGGCCACCCCCAAGTCGATGGATGGAAGCAGCAATGTCCAGATTGGAGGCGCAACCGATCCAGAAGGGCTTTCGATAAGTGAAGCCCGAATTTGGAACAGGGCACTGACGCAAGCCGAAATCCAGGCCAATATGAGCGGCACCGTCGCAGAGGCTGCAGCCGGTCTGGCCGGGTATTGGAAATTAAACGACGGTTCGGGAACGACTGTAAAAGATTTTAAGGGTACCTTGAATCTGCCGATCACCGGCACATATACCTGGGTAGCCTCCACAGCCGGGAGCACCGCGGAGGACACGGCAATAAGCGGGCGGCTGCTTGGAGGAGATGTTGAAACATCGGTAACCTATGCCAAGGCAACGAATCCTGCACACGGCACGGTAACAGTCAACTCCAATGGTTCCTACACCTACACACCTGCCGACGATTACAACGGGACCGACAGCTTCAAATTCACCACCAGCGACGGCTCCCTTAGCAGCGCCGATCGAGCAGTAAATATAACTATTGCATCCGTCAACGATGCGCCGACGGTGACGACCTCCGGGGGGACAACGGCATTTACAGAGGGAGCGAACGTGACGTCTGTGCCGGTGGCCATTGACAGCGGGATAACCTTTACGGACCCGGACAATGATACACTTACAAGCGCGACAGTCTCAATCAGCGGGAATTTCCTGACCGGTCAGGACTTATTAGCCTTTAGCAATACCTCTGTAGTCACTTATGGAAATATCGCTGCAAGCTACAATACCGCAACGGGCATTCTTACCCTGACTTCTGAAAGCGCAACGGCGACAAAAGATCAGTGGCTGTCTGCCCTGTGTGCGGTAACCTATACAAACAGCTCTGACAACCCAAATACAAGCACAAGAACCATCTCCTTTGCCGCAAATGACGGCACGGCGACTGGCGCGGCGGCAACGAAGAGCGTGAGCGTCACAGCAAGCAACGACGCGCCGACACTTACATCCGGAGCGGGAACAACGACATATACCGAAAACGCTTCCGGAACCATTGTGGACAGCGGTATTACAATCAGCGATTCTGACAGCAATACGCTTTCTTCGGCAACCGTTTCAATCGCAGCCGGTTTCCTTACCGGAAAAGATGTGCTGGGATTTGAAAACGGTGATGCTGCGACCTATGGCAATATTGCAGTCGATAGCTTCAATACCACCACAGGCGTCCTGACGTTGATTTCAGAGGGAGCTACGGCAACGACAGCCCAATGGCAGGCGGCTCTCAGAGCGGTTAAATTTTCAAGCACAGCGGACGCCCCCGGAACAACTAGAACCGTCAGCTTCAAAGTTAAGGACGTCGGTAACGCGGAAAGCGCGGCTGTCACAAAGGATATCACTGTAACGCCTGTCAACGACGCGCCGACTGATATAGCTCTTGATAATGCCTCAATTGCTGAAGGCACAGCAACTGACACGAAAATCGGTACATTGTCAACGACCGATCCCGACTCAGGGGACACCTTTTCATATTCAATCCAATCGGTCAAAGACAAGAATAATAATAGCATCAGCACAGATACTTTTGCTATTAGTGGAAATGAGCTGCGTACAAAAGCTGCTCTGAGCTACAGTACAAACAACAGTTTTAAGGTTACTATAAGAACCAGTGACGGTAAGTTGACCTGTGACAAAGACTTTACGATTACTGTCACAGAAACTAATGTTGCGCCGACAAACATTTCGCTATCCGCGTCCAGCATAAATGAAAATTCGGCGATAGGTACACCGATAGGAACATTATCGACCACCGATGCAAATACGCCCGCTCCATTTTCTTATTCAATTGTCGCCGGTGATACTGCATGCTTTAAAATATCAGGCAGCGAACTACAGCTTGATACGGTGCCCGATTTTGAGACGAAAGACAGCTACAGCATTACAATAAGGACAAAAGATAACGGCAATCTGACCTATGATAAAACATTTACCATAAATATAGCAAACGTCAACGAGGCGCCCGTCCTTACACCCTCCGGCGGTACGTCCGCCTTTACGGAAGCCGCTACCGGAACCTCGACTCCTGTAGTTGTTGACGTGGGATTGACTGTTGCCGATGTGGACAGCAGTACCGTTCTATCTGCTGTGACTGCAACAATCTCCACAAATTATAACAGTACGCAGGACGTTCTTTCCTTCACAAACGACGGCAGCACTATGGGCAATATTACGGCCTCATATAGCACCGGCACAGGTGTTCTGACATTGTCCTCGGAAGGCGGAACAGCTACAGTTACCCAGTGGCAGGCAGCTCTTCGGGCTGTGAAATATACGAATACGTCGCACAACCCGACGGTTTTTGCGCGAACGGTCACTTTCTCTGTCAGCGACGGTGAGTTGTCCGCTACCGCAACCAAAAATGTTAGCGTAACGCAGACAAACTCAGCGCCCACAGATATTGCGCTGACAAACAGCACAGTAGAAGAAAACAAAGCAGTTGGCGAACCCGTTGGAATTTTTTCCGCGACTGATGCAGATGCAGATGATGCATATTCTTATTCTCTTGTAACTGGACTTGGCGCTGGCGATAACGCAAGCTTCACCATAGAAAATGTCGCAGAAACAGGCTATGTGCTTAAACTGGCGGCATGTCCGGATTTTGAAGCAAAGTCCAGCTTTTCTATACGTGTCAGAGCGACTGACCTTGCAGCTGCGACCTATGATGAAGTGTTTACGGTGATAGTAACCAATGTTAATGAGGCACCGAGCATCACATCAGGAGCAACAGCAAGCGTTGAAGAAAACGTTACAGGGACGGTTTACGACGCTAATGCAACAGACCCCGATGTGGGTGACACAATCACCTTCAGCATTAGCGGAACGGATGCTGCACTATTTGACATTAACAGCAGCACCGGCACATTGACATTTAAGACTGCACCGAACTTTGAATCACCGACAGATAACGGTTCAAACAATGTCTATGACCTAACAATAACTGCCACAGATAATGGAACCGGCAGTCTTGCAAAAACAAAAGCGCTGGATATCATCGTTACTAATGTCAACGAGGCCCCCGTGATATCTGCAAGTGCAGCGTTAAGCGTGACAGAAGGGAGTACAACGGCATTTACCGCCGCGGCGACAGATCCGGAGGCGGACAGCGTTACATGGAGCATTTCGGGCGGGACTGATGCAGGAAAATTCAGTATAGTCCCAGGCACAGGGGTTGTGACCTTTACTACTGCGCCATCCTATAGTACGCCGTCAGACTCGGATGCCAAAAATGACTATGTGTTAGATATTACCGCAAGCGACGGAACCCTTTCTGCCACTAATACCATTACAATAACAGTCACACAGAAGGCAATTGAAGGCGGAGCGTCTTCAACATCCGCGGTTGTCGAGGTCAACGGACAGAAGCAGGATGCCGGAACGTCCAGCACAGTTACGAGTGGCGGTCAGACCGTTACTACGATAATGGTCGACGATACGAAGCTCGAAAAAATATTAGATAGCAGCGGAGAAAAGCCGACCGTCACATTACCGAGCTCGGGCTCAGATGCCACAGTCGGAGAGCTCAACGGGCAAACCGTAAAGAACATGGAAACCAAAGATGCTACGCTGGAAATCAAGACTGATTCAGTTTCCTATACCCTGCCGGCATCACAGATAAATATTGATGCCGTTTCCGGACAGCTCGGCGAACAGGTCGCGCTCAAAGACATCAAGGTGAGCGTAAGAATTGCAGAGCCGCCAGCGGATACTGTGAAAATTGTTGAGGACACAGCGAATAAGGGTAACTATCAGCTCGTTGTCAAGCCCATTGAGTTTGAGATTACCTGCACGAGCGGCGACAAGACGGTTGAGGTGTCAAAGTTCAACGGCTATGTTGAGAGAACAGTTGCGATTCCGGATGGCGTTGATCCGAGCAAGATAACAACAGGTATTGTTCTGAATTCAGACGGAAGCTTCAGCCACGTACCGACAACCATCGTCGTAATCAGTGGCAAGTACTACGCGAAGATTAACAGCCTGACGAACAGCACATATTCCGTCATTTATAATCCCGTTACCTTTACGGATGTCACAAGTCACTGGGCGAAGAATGCAATCAACGACATGGGCTCGAGAATGGTCGTTACCGGCATGGGCGACGGAAGTTATGAGCCGGACAGAAGCATCACGAGAGCGGAGTTTGCGGCAATTGTTGTGCGAGCATTGGGTCTTCAGAAGGGAGCGACGGAAAGCGCTTTCAGCGACGTAACGCTGACGGACTGGTTCAACGGCTATGTCGACACTGCAACGGCATACTCTCTAATTACTGGCTATGACAGCGTAAGCTATGGCCCGAGTGATACGATAACGCGTGAGCAGGCGATGACAATACTGGCCAGAGCAATGAAATTGACGGGACTGAGCGTCAGCCTCACGGACAGCGAAACGTCTGCAATACTTGCAAATTACACGGACAGCGCCGGCGTATCGAGCTATGCGAAGGCTGCCGCGGCTCTGTGCATCAAAACAGGGGTTGTGACAGGCTCAAGCGCGACGACGTTATCCCCGAAGGCATATGTTACGAGAGCAGAGGTCGCCGTTATGGTACAGCGCCTGCTGCAAAAGTCGGGTCTTATATAATTTGGACTGCGTTGAAAATATGAGAGTGGGACTGCTAGAGCATATTTATAGGAATCCAAAATTGCTTACCAAACATCTTGATGCATCTTGAAGCGAAAAATATGCACGAGTTGTGCCCTGTTATAAAGCGCTTGAGGGTTCGACCGTGTAGACCTCCAAAACCGTAGACCGAGGGTTCGATCCCGTCAAGCCCCTGCCACAAAAAGTCCGCAAATCCTTAGGAATTCCAAGGGTTTGCGGACTTGTGTTATTTGTAGGCGAATTGTAAGAAGTGTTACAGTTTCCGGATTAGTACGGTTTTTCACTCGATTTTCCCTTCTTTTCCGGCGAGTGAAACATCTGATTGCATCTTGAAGATACATTTGCTGAAAATCCATAAAACAACAGCCCTTTTCTTTAATTGATAATTAAATAACATAATTACCATTAGCACCAAAGAGCATAAAAGTCAAGGAAATGCGGCTTTGAAACATTGTAAAAAAGTATAAACTATTTACAAAAAGTAGTGTTGAAATATACACGAATATTTCTCATGTTCTACTTTGATGTTTGTGAATTATTGGGATTGATAATTTCTTAACCAAGTATTATCCTATCAACAATGAGAAAATAGTTAATAATTTAACATTTCTGCAGAGAAGGTTAGGGAACAATAAAAGGGGAAATTAGGAGGAAAATTATGAGAAACGTAGTAATCGCGGGCGCCTGCCGTACGGCCATAGGAAAAATGGGCGGTACG
>Ga0074193_1000668_pt1 | contig 53220 bp, 42 predicted proteins | sample EPASupsiteHSE605_FD_64523 | JGI IMG/M metagenome (GOLD analysis project Ga0074193, IMG submission 64523) | Bioremediated contaminated groundwater from EPA Superfund site, New Mexico - Sample HSE6-05 | ecosystem: Environmental > Aquatic > Deep subsurface > Groundwater > Contaminated ...
TCTTCAAAAGGATATATTAGATCAAATGGAATTTGCACCAATAGTTGCAAGTGACTTAAAGACAATGGACGAGAGAATATTCAAAGATGAATTGATGGGACTAAAGAAATAAATATATTATTAATTTTAAAATAAATTTTTATAAATTTATTATATAAAACCTTATAATTTAAACCTATACCAAAACAATACCTACAAATAAACAATACCTACAAAAAACCCTATAAAAAACCCATAATAAAACCCAAAAAACCCATAAAAACTTATAAAACCCATAAAAAAGAACCCATAAAAAAAAACTTAAAAACCCATAAAAAAATAAACCCATAAAAATAAAAAAAGAACCCATAAAAAACCCATAAAAATAAAAAAGAACCCATAAAAAACCCCAAAATATAAAGTAAATAAATATAATCTAAAAATATATTTATTAAATTTCTAGGAAGAATGGTTCTTCCTAGAAATTTAAAAAAAGTTCAACTAAAATTACCCAAAAGAGAGGATGAATTTAAAATGGTAGGAGTATTAGCAATTATAGTTTCACTAGGACTTTTAATGTACCTTGCTTATAGAGGTATAACAGTTCTTATTTTAGCACCTATTTTATCACTTGGTGCAGCTTTTGTAGCAAGTGGAGCGGATGCTCACATAATGGCAACATATACAGAAATTTTCATGAAAGCATTTGCAAACTATGCAAAATCTTATTTCCCAGTTTTCTTGTTAGGAGCAATATTTGGTAAGTTGATGGACGACTCAGGTTCAGCAAAATCAATATCTCAAGCTATAGCTAAAAAATTAGGTGGAGATAAAGCAGTATTAGCAGTTATATTAGCATGCGGTATCTTAACATACGGAGGAGTTTCTCTATTCGTTGTTGCATTCGCAGTATTCCCAATAGCAGTGCAATTATTTAAAGAAGCAGATATACCTAAGAGACTAATTCCTGGATCAATAGCAGCTGGAGCATTCACATTCACAATGACAGCTTTACCAGGAACACCACAAATACAAAATGCTATCCCAATGCCTTTCTTTGGAACTGACGCATATGCAGCTCCAATATTAGGTATAGTTGCAACCATAGGAATGCTTGGTGGTGCTTTATTATGGCTAAACTTTAGAGTTAAAAAGGCTAAAGCAGCAGGCGAAGGTTACGGAAATCATCCAAATGAAAAAGTAGTTCAACTTGATGACAAAGACCTTCCATCATTTGGACTAGCTTTATTACCAATAATATTAGTTTTAGTTATAAACTTTGTATTCTCAAAATTTGTTTTTGTAGCTGGTAAATATGACGGTGCATATTTAAAAGATTTTGGAACAAAATTAGCATCAGTTTCAGGAACTTGGAGCTTGGTATTAGCACTTGTTATATCAATAATAATTACAATAATAATTAACTTAAAGAATTTAAAGGATGCAAAGGATAGTGTAAATCAAGGAGCTATTGGTTCACTTCTTGCAGTAGTTAACGTATCATCAGAGGTTGGTTATGGAAACGTAATTCAATCACTTGCAGCATTTACTATACTTAAAGAAGCGTTACTTGGAATTTCTAGCAATCCAATTATTTCTGAAGCAGTATCAGTTAACGTGCTTGCTGGTATAACAGGTTCAGCATCAGGTGGTATGTCTATAGCTTTAGGAGTTTTAGGAAAGACATATTTAGAAGCAGCAATACAACAAGGAATCAACCCAGAAGTACTTCACAGAATCGCAGCTTTAGCATCAGGTGGTTTTGACTCACTTCCACACAATGGAGCAGTTATAACACTACTTAGTATCTGTGGACTTACTCATAAAGATTCTTATGCTGACGTTGGTATGTGTTCAGTTGTAATTCCTGTACTTACTCTTGTTGTTGTAGTAATTCTAGCAACTTTCGGAGTAGTATAGAAAAGAATTAAATTATAGAATATTTAAATTAGAAAGCAAGTAGCTATTTACAAAAGAAGAGAATATTTTCAATTAGTGTATATAATATTCTCTTCTTTTAAATAGCATTAAATAAATATATATTTTAAATACATTTATATCAAAAAAAGATGTACAAGTATAACAAAATGTAGTATAATATTCATATGTAACTGAGTAACACAAGTTTAATTGCAAAAGTCAGAAAAGTGTGTATGTTTGATATTGTAAAAATATTAAACATATATTATAAAAAAACTAAGATACATGTCTAAATTCAGAGAAATTTGTAAACGATTAAACAAGCTAATAAAATACAAAATTCGACTTATACTAATGGTAGTTATTTTAATAAAATATGGTTTTTGTTTTAATTTATAATTTGTGCCCCAAAGCCCAATACACAATATCTATTGTATTTAATGATAATTTTACTAAGAAGAACATCTTCTTAGTGTAATTATAAATATTATATTAAGAGTGGAGGAGTAACAAAATGGTAGGAGTATTAGCAATTATAGTTTCCCTAGGTCTATTAATGTACCTTGCTTACAGAGGTATAACAGTTCTTGTTCTAGCACCAATTTTAGCACTAGGTGCAGCTTTTGTAGCAGGTGGAGCAGATGCTCACATAATGGCAACTTACACTGAGACATTTATGAAAGCATTTGCAAATTATTGTAAGTCTTATTTTCCAGTATTCTTATTAGGAGCAATCTTTGGTAAGTTAATGGATGACTCTGGATCAGCAAAAGCGATTTCACATGCTATTGCTAAAAAGTTAGGTGGAGATAAAGCAATATTAGCAGTTATAGCAGCTTGCGGTATCTTAACCTTTGGTGGAGTTTCCCTATTTGTTGTTGCATTCGCAGTATTTCCAATAGCAATGCAATTATTTAAGGAAGCAGATATTCCTAAGAGATTAATACCTGGTTCTATAGCAGCTGGAGCATTCACTTTCACAATGACAGCTTTACCAGGAACACCACAAATACAAAATGCTATCCCAATGCCTTTCTTCGGAACTGACGCATATGCAGCTCCAATATTAGGTATATTTGCAGCTATATGCATGTTCACCGGTGCTGTAGTATGGTTAAACTTTAGAGTTAAAAAGGCAAAAGCAGCAGGAGAAGGTTATGGAAATCATCCAAATGAAAAGATAGTTGAATTTGATGAAAAAGATCTTCCATCACTTGGACTAGCACTATTACCGATAATCCTAGTTCTAGTTATAAACTTTATATTCTCTAAATTTATTTTTGTTGCTGGTAAATATAATGGAGATTATTTAAAAGATTATGGAACAAAGTTAGCATCAGTTTCAGGAACTTGGAGTTTGGTTATTGCACTTGTTATATCAATAGTAATTACAATATTACTTAACTTAAAGAATTTAAAGAATCCTAAAGAAAGTGTAAATCAAGGAGCTATCGGTTCACTTCTTGCAGTAGTTAACGTATCATCAGAGGTTGGTTATGGAAACGTAATTCAATCACTTGCAGCATTCACTATACTTAAAGAAGCATTACTTGGAATTTCTAGTAACCCAATTATTTCAGAAGCAGTATCAGTTAACGTACTTGCAGGTATTACAGGTTCAGCATCAGGTGGTATGTCTATAGCTTTAGGAGTTCTAGGAAAGACATATTTAGAAGCAGCAATACAACAAGGAATTAACCCAGAAGTACTTCACAGAATCGCAGCTTTAGCATCTGGTGGATTTGACTCACTTCCTCATAATGGAGCAGTTATTACATTATTAAGTATCTGTGGACTTACTCATAAAGATTCTTACGCAGATATTGGTATGTGCTCGGTTGTAATTCCTGTAATTACTCTAGTATTCGTAGTAATTCTAGCAACTTTTGGAGTAGTATAACTAAAATAGATTTCTAATTAAGCAGGTATAAATCTTAATGGATTTATGCCTGCTTTTGTTTTTTTGGGGGGAACTAATAATAAAATTTTAGGATTTAATGAAAGTAAATTACTAATAAGTAACTAAGGTGTGATGGAAAGTACTATGTGTTCAATAGAGTACTATAACACAAAAAAGTGCGTACTTGTTAAAAATTAGACATAGGAATAGAATCAAGTTGTAAGTAAATTTTGAAAATTTGAAGGAGGAGAAAAAATGGAATTTAAAAATGTTATTCTAACTAAGGACAAGGGGATAGGAACACTTACTATCAACAGACCTAAGGCATTAAATGCTTTAAATTCAGAAACTCTATCAGAAATTTTTGAAGCAGTACAAGTTATTGCTAAGGATGATGAAATATTTGTTGTTATTATAACTGGATCTGGAGAAAAATCATTCGTAGCTGGTGCAGATATATCTGAAATGAAAGATATGAACGCTATGCAAGGAAGAGAATTTGGAATACTAGGAAACAAAGCATTCAGAGCTATTGAAGCACTAGAAAAACCAGTTATAGCTGCTGTAAACGGTTTTGCTTTAGGTGGCGGATGTGAACTTTCTATGGCATGTGATGTAAGAATAGCTTCTAATAACGCTAAATTTGCTCAACCAGAAGCAGGACTTGGAATAACTCCAGGATTTGGTGGAACACAAAGAATGGCAAGACTTATTCCAATGGGAATGGCTAAAGAATTAATATACACAACTAACATGATAGATGCTCAAGAAGCTTACAGAATTGGTCTTGTAAATAAAGTAGTTGCTATAGAAGATTTAATGGCTACAGCTATAAAATTAGCTAATGACATGATCAAAAATGCACCAATAGCTGTTAAACTATGTAAACAAGCAATAAACAGAGGAATGCAAGTAGATATAGATACTGCTATAGCTTTTGAAGCAGAATTATTTGGAGTATGTTTTGCAACTGAAGATCAAACAGAAGGTATGACTGCTTTCGTTGAAAAGAGAAAAGAAAAGAACTTTAAAAATAAATAACATATAAAATTCAAAAAGATTGAAATTTAATATTGTTAAAAATACTTAAGTGTTTATATAATTATAATGTTTTACTTTGATGAATTCATCAAACTACCTACAAAGCTTTGTAAACGTTTAGCCTAGTTCTTTATAATGTTTCTAGAAATAATATTTATTAAAAATATAATAATTTAAGAATGGAGAGTAATAATATGTTAGGAGTATTTGGTATCGTATTATCATTAGCACTTTTGATTTACCTTGCTTATAGAGGTATAACAGTTCTTGTACTTGCTCCAATTTTAGCATTAATGGCGGCATTTATAGGCGGTATAGGCGGTCAAGAAACTCATATAATGGCAACTTATACAGAAATATTCATGAAAGCGTTTGCTAACTATGCAAAAAACTATTTCCCAGTATTCTTACTAGGAGCTATATTTGGTAAGGTAATGGATGACTCTGGATCTGCAAAAGCAATAGCACATACTATTGCTAAAAAATTAGGTGCAGACAAATGTGTACTTGCAGTTGTTTTATCAGTTAGTATATTAACATATGGCGGAGTTTCAATGTTCGTTGTTGCTTTCGCAGTATTCCCAATAGCACAACAATTATTTAAAGAAGCAGATATTCCAAAAAGATTAATTCCTGGAACAATTGCTTTAGGTTCTTTCACATTTACAATGACAGGTCTTCCTGGATCACCACAAATACAAAATGCTATTCCAATGCCTTTCTTTGGAACTGACGCATATGCAGCACCTATACTTGGTATAATCGCATCTATTTGTATGTTCGGTGGCGGTATGGTATGGTTAACTTTAAGAGTTAGACAAGCTAAAAAAGCAGGCGAAGGTTATGGAGTGCATCCAAATGAAAAATTCAATAAGATTGATGAAACTAACTTACCTTCATTAGGACTTGCATTATTACCTATTTTCTTAGTACTTGGAATCAACCTTGTTTTATCAAAAATGATTATCGTTGCTGGAAAATATGACGGAGAATATCTAACAAAAGCTCCATATTTAACAAAACTAGGAAATGTAGCAGGAACATGGAGTTTAATTATAGCATTAGTACTTTCAATATTAGCTACAATAATTATTAACTATAAGAGATTACAAGATGCTAAAGATACTGTAAACCAAGGAGCTATAGGATCACTTCTTGCAATTGTTAATACATCTTCAGAAGTTGGATATGGAAATGTTATCCAATCACTAGCAGCATTTACAATTGTTAAAGATGCATTACTTGGAATTTCAGATAACCCTCTTATTTCAGAAGCAATATCAGTTAACGTACTTGCAGGTATCACTGGTTCAGCATCAGGCGGTATGAGTATAGCTCTTGGAATATTAGGAAAACAATATTTAGATATGGCAGTACAAGCAGGTATCAGTCCTGAAGTTCTTCACAGAATTGCATCTCTTGCATCAGGTGGATTTGACTCACTTCCTCATAACGGAGCAGTTATAACACTTTTAACTATCTGTGGATTAACACATAAAGAATCTTATAAAGATATAGGTATGATTTCGGTAGCAATTCCTTTATGTTCCTTAGTGATCGTACTTGTATTCGCACTTATGGGACTAGTTTAAGAAATAATTAAATTTTTAAATAGTTATATATTTGAATAAAGTATATTCAGGCTGTTACCAATAGGTTGACAGCCTGAAATTTATTTAATAGGAATATTTAAATACTAATTTAAGGAGGGGTAAAAATGGCATCAAAGATAAAAACAATGGCAGAAGCAATAGCAATGATTAAAGATGGTGATACTGTAGCTGTAGGAGGTTTCGTAGGGGGAGCACATCCTGAAGGAATTACTGCAGCAATTGAAGAGAAATTTTTAGCAGGCGAAAATGTAGGAAAAAATTTAACATTAGTATATGCAGCAGGACAAGGTGATGGAAAAAATAAAGGATTAAACCACATGGGACACGAAGGCCTTGTTGGCAAAGTAATAGGTGGACACTGGAATCTTGCTCCAAAACTTCAAAAACTAGCATTAGAAAATAAAATAGAAGCTTATAATTTACCTCAAGGAGTAATTTCTCACTTAATGAGAGATATAGCTGCAGGTAAAATTGGTACAATAACTCATGTAGGTTTAAAAACCTTTGTTGATCCACGTGTAGAAGGTGGAAAATTAAATGAGAAAACAAAAGAAGATATTGTAAAAATCGTTAATATAGAGGGACAAGAAAGATTACTATATAAAGCTTTTCCAGTAGATATTGCTATAGTTAAAGGAACTTATGCTGACGAGCGTGGAAATATTTCTATGGAACAAGAAATAGCATTCGTAGAAGCTTTATCTATGGCTCAAGCAGCTAAGGCTTCTGGTGGAAAGGTTTTAGTACAAGTTAAAAAAGTAGTAGCTAATGGAACATTAGATCCAAGACTAGTTAAGATTCCTGGAATATGTGTAGATGCTGTAGTAGTTGTTGATCAAGGAGAAGCTTCATGGCAGACATTTAGTGAACCATATAAACCAGAATTTTGCGGAGAAGCTGTAATTCCATTGAATTCAATAACACCAGAACCATTAAGCGAAAGAAAAATTATAGGAAGAAGAGCAGCTATAGAATTACCTAAAAATGCTGCAGTAAATTTAGGAATAGGAATGCCTGAAATGGTAGCTGCAGTAGCTAATGAAGAAGGTATTGGAGATACAATGACATTAACAGTTGAAGCTGGTCCAGTAGGCGGAGTACCTGCAGGCGGAGGAAACTTTGGAGCTTCAGTTAATCCAGAAGTTATACTAGATCAAGCATATCAATTTGACTTCTATGATGGTGGTGGACTTGACGTAGCATTCTTAGGACTAGCACAATGTGATGCTAAAGGAAACATTAATGTAAGTAAGTTTGGACCAAGAATAGCTGGTTGTGGTGGATTTATCAACATAACTCAAAATGCTAAAAAAGTTGTATATTGCGGAACATTTACTGCAGGCGGATTAAAGGTTGCTGTTGACAATGGTAAGCTTGTAATAGAAAAAGAAGGAAAGACTAAAAAGTTCATGCCACAAGTTGAACAAATAACTTTCAGTGGAGATTATGCTAAAGAAAATGGACAACCAGTTCTTTATATTACAGAAAGAGCTGTATTCGAATTAAGAGAAGAAGGCTTAGTACTTACTGAAATAGCTCCAGGAATGGACCTTCAAAAAGATATATTAGATCAAATGGATTTTGCACCAATAGTTGCTAAGGATTTAAAGACAATGGATGAAAGAATTTTTAAAGATAAATTAATGGGACTAAATTAATATAAAATCATTTAAGAACCCTATCACAGCATAGGGTTTTTAGTAATTGTATATATAATATGTAGTTAGTTATATTTATAGTAAAACGCATTGATTTTATTGTATATATATGATACAATAATTTAAAAGTTAATAGCAATGCCTTTAATTCAGTACGAGATACTGAGAAGGAGATACAAGTGAGATATTATAAGGGGATTCCCTATAATTTTATTACGCAATTTTTATACCTTCTCGTGAATCGTGGAGGTATTTTTTATTACCCTTTAAAATAGTTCCGAGAGACTAAAAAGGAGGATGTTTATGTTAAAAGATAGAAGTTTAATTGATCCTATGGACTTTACCCTAGAGGAATTAGAAGAGGTATTCCAGTTAGCAGATAGAATAATTGAAAATCCAGCTAAGTTTTCAAAAGTTTGTGAAGGGAAGCTTTTAGCAACGCTTTTCTACGAACCTAGTACAAGAACCAGATTGAGCTTTGAAGCTGCAATGTTAAGACTTGGAGGCCAAGTTCTAGGATTTTCCGATGCAAATTCCAGTTCAGTTTCTAAAGGGGAAAGCTTAGGAGATACTATAAGAACTGTTGGATGTTATGCAGATATAATAGCCATAAGACATCCAAAGGAAGGCTCAGCAAGGGTGGCATCTGTGTACTCACAAATACCTGTTATTAATGCGGGAGATGGAGGACATCAACATCCTACACAAACCTTAACAGATTTATTGACAATTAGAAATGTAAAAGGTGAATTTTCAAATCATGTAATTGGGCTTTGCGGAGATTTAAAATTCGGAAGGACGGTACACTCTCTAGTAAAAGCTTTATCAAGATATAAGAATAATAAGTTTATACTTATATCTCCAGATGAATTAAAAATTCCTGATTATATAAAAGAAGAAATACTAAAGAAGAATAATATAGAATTTGAGGAAGTTGAAAGACTAGAAGATGTTATAAGTGAGTTAGATATTCTATACATGACAAGAGTACAAAAGGAAAGGTTTTTCAATGAAACAGAATATATAAGATTGAAAGATAGTTATATTTTAGATTCTCAAAAGATGAGAATTGCAAAAGAAGACATGATTATTCTTCATCCACTGCCAAGAGTTAATGAGATAGCAACTGAAATAGATTCAGATCCAAGGGCATATTATTTTAAACAAGCCAAGTTTGGAATGTATGTTAGAATGGCTCTTATATCTAAGCTTTTGGGGGTGTGTTAGTAATGCTTAATATTGATAGTATAAAGGATGGAATAGTAATTGATCATATAAAGGCTGGCAGCGGAATTAAAATATTTAATTATTTAGGATTAGAAAATGCTGAGTTTTCAGTTGCTCTAATTATGAATGCAAATAGTAAAAAGTTAGGCAAAAAGGATATAATAAAAATTGATAGTAAAATTGATATAGATTTCACAGTGCTGGGACTAATTGATCCTAATATAACAATAAGTATTATTGAAAATTGTGAAACTAAAGAGAAGGTTAAGCTTAGTCTCCCTGAGGAAGTAGAGAATGTTATGGTATGTAAAAATCCTAGATGTATAACGACTGTTGAAGAAAATATACCTCAACAATTCTATCTGGTTGATAAAGAGAATAGAGAATATAGATGTAGATATTGTGATGAAGCACACAAAAATGATATCTAGGAGGAAATGCTCAATGGAATTATTGATTAAAAACGTAAGAGTGATTGATTGGGCCCAAGACTTTTATGGTGATGTTTATATAAATAAGGGTAAGATACATGAGATTGGAAAGCATCTAGTAAAGGAATGTGAGACAATTGATGGAAGAGGAAAGGCTCTTATGCCAGCTTTTGTTGATTTACATGCTCATTTTAGAGAACCTGGTTTTAATCATAAAGAAGATATTTTAAGTGGAAGTAGGGCTGCAGTTCGAGGTGGATATACCTCGGTGAACTTAATGGGAAATACTAATCCCGTTTGTTCAAGTATGGATGTTGTTAATTATGTAAAGGAAAAAGCAAAAGAAATAGGATTAGTAGATATAAATCAAGTAATAACTATAACTAATAATTTAGAAGGAAAAGATTTAAGTCATTTAGATAATTTGCCTCCAACTGTTAAATTTATTTCTGATGATGGAAAAGGTGTTGCAGATAATAAGATTACCTTAGATGCTATGCTTAAAGCTAAAGCTAAGGGTATAACAATAATGTCACATGCAGAAAATCCAGAAATGAGCAAAATTGATATGAGAATGGCAGAAAATTTGATGACTTGGAGAGATATAGAACTTGCAAAGTTTACTGACTGTAAGCTTCATATGTCACATGTAAGTACAAAAGAATCAATGGAATACGTAATAAATGGGAAGAGATATGGTGCAAAACTTACTTGTGAAGTGGCACCTCATCATATAGCTCTTTGGGGAGAAAAATATAGAGTAAACCCACCAATAAGAGGAATTGAAGATGTAAATTTCTTAATAAAAGCTATTCAAGAGGGTTATGTGGATGCAATTGCTACAGATCATGCACCGCATACTGAAGAAGATAAGAAAAATGGAGCTCCAGGTATTTCTGGCATAGAAACATCTTTCCCTATATGTTACACAAGTTTAGTAAAAGGTGATAAAATTTCTCTAAATAAATTATCAGAAATAATGTCTAAAAGACCAGCTGAAATAATGGGACTAAATAAAGGTCAAGTAACCATAGGTTTTGAAGGAGATTTTACTTTAGTAGATTTAGAAAAAGAGTACATTATAGACTCTGATAAATTTTTATCAAAAGGTAAAAATACACCATTCAATGGGAAGAAGGTCTGGGGAGAAGTACTTATGACTATTAAGAGTGGGAGAATAGTTTATATTAATCAGTAGAGAAGAGACAATCGCAAATCGTTAGTCGCTGGTCTCTAGTGATTAGCGACTAGCGATTAACAGCTAAGAACCAGTGACTATTATGTAAAAGGTGGTACTAATATGATTATTGATAAATTGTATGAAGCGGTAGAGAAAAAAGGAAATGTATGTGTAGGGCTAGATACAGAGTTAGGTTATATACCAGAAGGCTTTAGAAAACAATGTACTGATGTAGAAGATGCACTTTTCCAATTCAATAAAAATATAATTGATGCTACCTATGATCAGGCGGCTTGCTTTAAGGTTCAGATAGCATACTATGAAGCTTATGGTATAAAAGGATTACTTGCTTACAAAAAAACCTTAGAATATATAAAGCAAGTTAAAAGTATCGCCATTTCTGATATAAAAAGAGGAGATATCTCAAAGACAGCAGAAATGTATGCTAAGGGTCATTTTGAAGGAGATTTCGAAACGGATTTTATAACTTTGAATCCTTATATGGGTATGGATAGCATAGAGCCATTTGTTCCATATATTAAAAATAAGGAAAAGGGTGTATTTGTTTTAATTAGAACCTCTAATCCAGGAGCTAAGGATTTTGAATATATAGAAGATAAAGATGGGAAAAAAGTTTATAATATAGTTGCAGAAAAGTTAGAAGTGCTAGGAAAAGAAGTGTCAGGAACTTGTGGTTATAGTTCTATAGGTGGAGTAGTAGGATGTACAACTGCAGAGGATGGAATTAAAATAAGAAGTGACTTTAGTAAAACTTTCTTTTTAATACCTGGTTTTGGTGCACAGGGTGGTGGTGCTGAAGAAGCTAAAGTATATCTTAAAAATGGAAATGGTGGAGTAGTTAATTCTTCTAGAGGTATTTTGCTAGCTTACAAGAAGCATGAAGATGGGGAAGATAACTTTCAAAAATATGCTAGAGAAGAAGTTCTAAAGATGAAGAAAGAACTTGGAAGGGAGTAGCAAGTATGCAATACTCAAAGGAAAGGGTTAAGGAAAATATTGAAATTTCTAAAGGGATATATAAATTGGTTTTAGAGGGAAATTTTGATGCAAAGCCAGGACAGTTTTATATGCTTAAGGCTTGGGAAGAAGGTTTAATACTTCCAAGGCCCATAAGCGTATATGAAGTATATGAAAAAAGTATAAGCTTTCTTTATGCATTGGTAGGAAAGGGAACAAAGGAATTAAGCAAACTAGAAGTAGGTGATGAAATTCAAATCACAGGAGCTCTAGGAAATGGCTTTCCTTTAGATACGATAAAAGGTAAGGTAGCGATAGTTGCCGGAGGTATAGGAATAGCTCCTATGAATTACTTAGTAAAACAGCTAGAGAATTGCGAAATTGATTTATATGCAGGATTTAGAGATATAGATTATTCTCTAGAGGAATTAGGAAAGTATGTAAAATCCGTATACGTAGCAACTGAAAGTGGAAATAAAGGGCATAAAGGATATATTACAGAGATTTTAAAGGTTGAAAATTATGATTTAGTCTTATGCTGTGGACCAGAAATTATGATGAAAAAAGTATTAGATATGTGCAATGAAAAAAATATAAATGTTTATGTGTCTATGGAAAAAAGAATGGCCTGTGGAATAGGAGCTTGTTTAGTATGTACTTGCAAAACTAAAGAAGGAAACAAGAGAAGCTGCAAGGATGGTCCAGTTTTTAATGGAAGGGATTTGATTTTTAATGATTAGTGTAAATATATGTGGAGTAGAATTTAAAAATCCTGTAATTGCCGCCTCTGGTACCTTTGGCTTTGGAGATGAATATGGAGAACTTTATGATGTGTCAAAGTTAGGAGGCATTTCAAGTAAGGGCTTAACCATAAATAAAAAGGAAGGCAATGATGGAATTAGAATATATGAAACTGCAAGTGGAATAATGAATAGTGTGGGTCTACAGAATCCTGGGGTTGATTCCTTCATAGAGGATTATATTCCTAAAATGAAGAAAATGAATACAGTTATATTGGCTAATCTTGGTGGAGGCTGCATTGAAGATTACTTACAAGGTATAGGAAAGTTAAATGATACAGACGTGGATATGATAGAATTAAATATATCTTGTCCAAATGTAAAAAGTGGTGGAATGGCATTTGGAATAAAGTCAGAGGTTGCCTATGGGGTTGTAAAAGAAGTTAAAAGCATATGTAAAAAGCCTTTAATAGTAAAACTATCTCCTAATGCTGAGGATATAGTAGATATGGCAGTAAACTGCGTGAAGGCAGGAGCTGATGGAATATCTTTAATAAATACCTTTAAAGCTATGGCAATAGATATAAAAAATAGAAAGCCAGTGTTTAACAATGTGTATGCTGGTTTGTCTGGACCTGCAATAAAGCCTATAGCTCTTAGGATGGTTCACGAGGTTAGCAAGAGTGTAGATGTTCCTGTAATAGGTATGGGTGGAATATCTAGTGCTGAGGATGCTATAGAATTCATAATGGCTGGATCTCATGCAGTGCAGGTGGGAACAGGAAACTTTATGAAACCTGATATTTGCTTAGATATAATTAAGGGAATAGAAGCTTTTATGAAAGCTGAAGGCATAAAGGATATAAGTGAAATTAGAGGAATAGTGTAAAACAAATCACTAATCGATAATAACTAGTGACTAGTGATTATAATGAAATTTGGAGGGTGAAATTATGAGCAATAACGTTAATGTATTAGAAATATTAAAGGAAGCTGATGCTTTATTAGAAGGACATTTTTTATTATCTTCAGGTAGACACAGCAATAGATATGTACAATGTGCAAAGCTGTTACAATATCCAGATAAAGCAGAAAAGGTTTTAAGTGTTACATACAATAAAATAAAGGATTTAAACTTTGATATAGTACTAGGACCAGCTATGGGAGGAGTTATAGTTGCTTACGAGCTAGGACGTCAACTTCAAAAACCAGCAATATTTACTGAGAGAGTAGATGGTAAAATGACTCTTAGACGTGGTTTTGAGATAAAAGCAGGGCAAAAGGTTTTAATAACAGAGGATGTTGTAACTACTGGAAAATCATCTCTTGAGACCGCAGAGGTTATTAAAAGCTTAGGCGGAGAGGTTATTGGAATTGCTTGTATAGTTGATAGAAAAACAAGCAATATAGAATATCCTATTTATAGTGCCATAGAGCTTGAAATTGAAAGCTTTACTACAGAGGAATGTCCTTTATGTAAGCAAGGAATAGAATATATAAAACCAGGTAGCAGAAATATAAAATAAATGTGAGAAATCCATAAGCATATGATGAGAATATACTTATGGATTTCTTTTATCTAACAATAAATATGGAGGGCAAAAATCTTTCGCCATACTGGCTGGATGGCTTACTTATAATTTGATTATTATAGTACATAACACTAGAGGAACCACCGTCAAGACTTACTGCGTTATAGGCTCCATGTTCAAGTAGAATATCCTGAACTTGTTTTAAAGTTGCACCTATACTGTGAAGCTGTCTTCCGTCAATAACTAGCATTAAGATCTTTCCATCTTTTGTTTGACCTATAGCTGTACGGGGTTGAATACCTGAATTACTTGTGCTCTCTTCAATTAGAGACTTACCATTCACTATAAGTCTGCAGAAATAGCTTACCCCATCTCTTATATTCATCTTTTTTATTTCATTTAGAGAATAGTTACCGGTGATTAGTATACTATCTTCGTTAAATCCTACAAAGTTATAACTTGGCTTGTCTTCAGCATAAATTATCTGATCATCTTTTATTATAATTCCTAGAGGATTACCTCCATGACCATGACCACCATCATCCTTAAAGCCTCCACCGTTGATTGCGGCAGAAATTTTTCTTGTTTTGATATAGTCCTTTATTTTAATTCCACTTTCATTTAAATTTTCAGTTACGTCAACTGAAACAATTGATGGATCTGAAATAGTAAGTAAATATCCTTTAAAGCCTTGACCACTGACAGAGGTTAAGTTACAGTAATTATTTATAGAACCGCTTGATTTATTTATGTCTGGCTGATAATTAGGATTCTCTGATTTTATAGAATTAAAAGCAGATAAAGATTCCATATTCTTTATATCTATACTTTTTATATTTACCTTTTCATTTTTATCATTAATGCTATTTTTAGATAATACTTTGTCTATAGTTGATTTAGGAAAAAGAAAGGTAGCTAAATACTGATGAGTATAAGTGGACATTGCAGTATTTATCCACAAGTCCCTTGGCTTTTCAAAGGGACCGTAAAGTAAGAAAGCTGAGCTACCAATGCAGAATAATAATAAAATCATAAATATCTTAAATAAATTTTTAATAGTTTTCAAAATAGATTCTCCTTTATATGAGGGGATGTTAAAAATATATAAAATTGTACCATATATTTACAATTGTTGCAAATCTTATATCATTTTTCTTTAATACTTAATACGTAAACATAATATAAAAGGTTCGGAAATAAAAAAAGTTAATAATTTAGAAACAAGATTGTTTTTAAATTACTAACTTTTTATTGAACTAAGATTTAATACTGTAGATCTTCTATAAGCTTTTTTTCAAACTGTGAGCACAAAATTTTATCCATAGGAGGCACATCCTTAAGTTCGTAGGGATAATTAAGTGTATCATACTTATGAACCCCTAAAGTATGATAGGGCAATAGTTCAATTTTATCAACATTGTGGATAGTTTTTATTACATTTTTAAGCTTCTCTAAGTGCTCTTTAGAATCGGTTATTCCAGGAACGACCACATGCCTTACCAATACTCTTGCATTAGAATTGTTTATAGCTTCAATAAATTTATTTAGCCTGTTCATTGATACTCCAGTAAGAGATAAAAAATCATCTTCATTAACATGTTTTATATCTAAAATTACTAAGTCAGTAAATTTTAAAATTTCCTCTAACTTTTCGTTTCCATAACCAGAGGTATCTATAGCTGTATGAATATTATGATCCTTGCATAGCTTTAAAGTTCCAAGCAGGAAATCAGGCTGCATTAATGGTTCGCCACCAGAAAAGGTTACTCCTCCACCATTCTTAAAATATGGTTTAAAACGAATAATTTGTTTTATCAGTTCCTCAGGAGTCGTTTCAGAACCCTCGTTAAAATTCCAAGTATCAGGATTGTGACAAAATAAACATCTTAAAGGGCAGCCTTGAAAGAAAACAACATTTCTTATTCCGGGTCCATCCACAAGACCCATACTTTCAAAAGAGTGAATTCTACCTATGGTCATTAAAATGCCTCCTAAAATTTATAATTACATCTTTTCATGGAAGGTTCTCTTAATAACTTCCATTTGTTGCTTTTTAGTTAATCTATTAAAATGAACAGCATAGCCTGAAATTCTTATAGTTAATGTAGGGTATTTTTCAGGGTTTTCCATGGCATTAATAAGTGTAGCTCTATTCAATACATTTATATTTAAATGGAAACCACCTTGAGAACAATAACCATCAATAATATTAGCTAAATTATTGATTCTAGAGATTTCATCTTTTCCTAAGGCGTCTGGAACAATTGAGAAGGTATTAGAAACTCCATCTTGACACCATTCTCTATATGGAATTTTGGCTACTGAATTCAATGATGCAAGGGCACCCTTTGAATCTCTTCCATGCATTGGATTTGCTCCAGGAGCAAGAGGTTCTCCCTTTAACCTTCCATCAGGTGTTGAACCTGTTTTCTTACCATATACAACGTTTGAGGTAATAGTAAGGGCAGATAAAGTATGTTCAGCATTTCTATATGCAGCATGCTTTTTTAATTCAGAAGAAAACTTTTTAATTACTTCTACAGCTATATCATCTACTCTGTCATCATCATTTCCGTATTTGGGGAAGTCTCCTTGAATGTCAAAATCTATAGCTATACCAGCTTCATTTCTTATAGGTTTAACCTTAGCATATTTTATGGCACTTAAGGAGTCAGCTATACAAGATAATCCAGCTATTCCAAAGGCCATGATTCTATGAAGTTTTGTATCGTGTAATGCCATTTGACTTGACTCATAAGCATATTTATCGTGCATGTAATGTATTGTATTCATAGTATCTACATATAACTCTGATACATATTCTATTACCTTCCAATAATTTTCTTTAACCTTCTTATAATCCAAGGTTTCATCACATATCATAGGTATATTTGGAATTACCTTTATTAAGCTTCCGTCTTTTTCCTTAGCTATCTCATCTATTCCTCCGTTTATTGAGTATAGTAAGGATTTAGCAAGGTTAGCTCTTGCACCAAAAAGCTGCATTTGTTTTCCCATTTGCATTGCAGAAACACAGCAAGCAATACCATAATCATCTCCATAAACAGGTCTCATTAAGTCGTCATTTTCGTATTGAATTGCATCTGTTTCAATAGACATTTTTGCACAGTATTTTTTAAAGCCGTCAGTTAGCTTTTCTGACCATAAAACAGTCATATTTGGCTCAGGAGCAGGACCTAAATTTGTTAAGGTATACAAGAATCTAAAAGAGTTTTTAGTAACCAATGGCTTTCCGTTTATTCCTACTCCAGCAATTGACTCAGTTATCCAGTTTGGGTCTCCAGCAAATAGTTCATTATATTCAGGAGTTCTAAGGTGCCTTATCATTCTCAATTTAATTACAAATTGATCTACAAGTTCTTGAGCTTCTTCCTCTGTAATTACTCCATTTCTTAAATCTCTTTCAATAAATATATCCATAAAAGTAGACACTCTTCCAAGGGACATAGCTGCACCATTATTTTCTCTTGCTCCAGCTAAATAAGAGAAGTAAATAGATTGTATGGCTTCCTGTGCATTTTTTGCTGGCTCAGAAATATCAATTCCATAGCTTGCAGCCATGATTTTTATCTTTTTCAATGCTTTTATTTGCTCGGAAACCTCTTCACGAAGCTTAATCATATCATCTTTAGCAGGTCCTTTTAGATTTTTTAGATCCTTTTTCTTATCTTCGATTAAATAATCTATTCCGTATAGAGCTATTCTTCTATAGTCTCCAATAATTCTTCCTCTTCCGTAAGCATCAGGTAAGCCAGTTAGAAGACCTACGTGCCTTGCAATCTTTGTTTCTTCAGTATAGGCATCAAAGACACCTTCGTTGTGAGTTTTTATATATTTGCTAAAGGATTCTTTAAGTCCTGCTTCCATTTTATAACCATATTCCTCAAGAGATTGTTCAACCATTCTCATTCCACCATATGGGTTCATAAGCCTTTTTAATGGGGCATCGGCTTGAAATCCAACTATAAGTTCATTTTCTTTATCTAAGTAGCAAGGGGTGAAATTGTCTATAGAAGAAAATTTACTTGTTTCTACCCCTGATACGCCTTCTTTAATATCTTTTATTATAAGTGAATTAGCTTTTTCCCAAATATCTTTGGTTCTTTTTGTAGGTGCTGTTAGAAAACTATCATCACCCTCATATAAAGTATAGTTTTTTTGAATGAAATTTCTTACATCTATTTCATCAGCCCAAGTGCTTATTTTAAATCCATCCCATTGTTTAAACATATAAAAATCCTCCTTAAAATTAAAACATATTATTTGTTTTTTCTTAATGTAGAAATATAATAAAATTTGTTGAAAAATATATTCAACAAATTTTATTCGCTAGACACAATTTAGATTATACAACAAAAAAGTGAAAATGTTAATATTCAAATGAAAAATAAATAAAACTCTCGCCATATACCGAATCATAAAATATGAAAATATTGTAATGTTCGTATATAATAAAAATATTGACGGAAAATGTTTTTTATGATAACATGATTAAGATAATAGCAGTAAGCCTTTAAGCTAGTCCGAGAGACTAATAAGGAACTGATGAAAGATGCGGTATCCTTCTGTCTTGTTGCAGAAGTTTTTTTATGTCTAAAATTAAATAACTGAATACCTTTAATTTAGTCCAGAGAGATTAGAAAGGTTAAATAATCGTAGTATTTTACTGCTAAATAGTTGATAACTAGGGATATTATAACCTTCTGCCGGTCTGCAGAGGGTTTTTTTGTACACGGAGTATTGACATTAAAAAATGAAAATGATACTCTTTGTATAAATATAAATATATTTTGTATAAATATAATGAGTGTTTTTTAAAATTAGGTACTAGATATTAATATTTATAATTAGAATACATGATTTTTTACATTTAGATTACTAGCTTTAAAACAGGCACAAGAATATAAATTTGGTGAATAATTTTCCATGTAGATGGAAATACATTTACAATTGCGGGGGGTAATAATAGTGAATGGAATATTGTATCTTGAAGATGGAACAATATATAAAGGAAAAGGTTTCGGAAAAGTAGGAACATCACTAGGAGAAATAGTATTTAATACTTCAATGACAGGTTATGGAGAAATATTGACTGATCCATCCTATGCAGGTCAAGTAATAACAATGACTTACCCACTAATCGGTAATTACGGAGTAAATAATACACACTTAGAATCAGAAAGAATACATGCAAAAGGTTTTGTAGTAAAGTCAATTTGCGATAGTCCTTCAAACTATACCTGTGAAGAAGATATTAGTGCAATGCTAAGTAAAATGAACATAGTAGGAGTTTATGGTGTAGATACAAGGAGTATAACAAAGAAAATAAGAAGTAACGGTGCAATGAAATGTTTAATATCTAATGAAGAGCTCTCATTAGAAAAATATAAAGAAATTCTTGGTAATTTTAAACCAGAAGTAAATTTTGTAGAGCAAGTAAGCACTAAGGACATATACAAGGTTGAAGGAAAAGGACATAAGGTAGTATTGATGGACTTCGGAGCAAAAAAGAATATAATAAGAGATTTAAAACAAAGAGATTGTGATATAACAGTTGTACCTTATGACACTAGCTTTGAAAAGATAATGGAATTAAATCCTGAAGGAGTTATGCTAAGCAATGGGCCTGGAGATCCAAAGGATGTTCCAGAAGCAATTGAAACAGTGAAAAAACTAGTTCAGGTAAAACCTACCTTCGGAATATGTCTTGGACATCAAATTTTAGCTCTTTCTTTCGGTGGAGACACATACAAGCTAAAATTTGGACATAGAGGTGGTAACCACGGTGTTTATGATATAAATAGAGATAAAGCATATATAACAGCTCAAAATCATGGCTATGCAGTGGATTCAGAAAGCATAAAGGATAAGGACTTAGTTGTCACTCATATAAATTTAAACGATAATACAGTAGAGGGAATTAAGCATAAGTCTCTTCCAGTATTTTCTGTTCAGTTTCATCCAGAGGGTGCACCAGGACCAGCTGATTCAGCGTACTTATTTGATCTGTTTATAGAAAACATGGATAATAACGCTTAAGGAGCAGGGATATAGAATAAGGAACTAGGGGGTAAAGCTATGCCATTAGATAAAAGTTTAAAAAGAGTATTAATATTAGGTTCAGGACCTATTATAATTGGTCAAGCAGCAGAATTCGACTATTCAGGTACTCAGGCTTGTAAGTCAATCAAGGAAGAGGGAATAGAAACAATTCTAGTTAATAGTAATCCAGCTACAATTATGACAGATATGCATATGGCAGATAAGATATATATTGAACCACTGAAGGTAGATGTTCTTGAGAAGATAATAGAAAAGGAAAGGCCAGATGGAATACTTGCAGGCTTTGGTGGTCAAACAGCGTTAAATATTGCTATGGAGCTGAAAGCAAAAGGAACATTAGATAAGTTTGGTGTTAAACTTCTAGGAGTAAATAGCGATTCTATAAAAAAGGCCGAAGACAGAGAAGAATTTAAAAAGCTAATGCTTGAAATTGATGAGCCTATTCCTATTAGCACTATTGCAGTAAATCTAGAACAATGCAAGGAATTCGTTGAAAAGAATGGTTTACCAATAATAATAAGACCTGCTTATACCTTAGGAGGTACTGGTGGTGGAATTGCTGAAACTATGGAGCAATACATGGAGATATGCGAACTTGGACTTACATTGAGTCCAATACATCAAATACTTCTTGAGCAAAGTGTAGCAGGGTGGAAGGAACTAGAATATGAAGTAATAAGAGATAAAAAGGATAATTGCATTATAATATGTAATATGGAAAATATAGATCCTGTAGGCGTACATACAGGAGACAGTATAGTTGTTGCACCTTCTCAAACTTTAACAGATAAAGAATATCAAATGCTAAGAAACTCTGCTCTAAAAATAATAAGAAGCTTAAAAATAGAAGGAGGATGTAATATACAATTTGCCCTAGACCCATTTAGCAAAAGGTATATAGTAATAGAAGTAAATCCAAGAGTTAGCCGTTCTAGTGCTCTAGCTTCAAAGGCAGCGGGTTATCCAATTGCAAAGATTGCTTCAAAGATTGCAATTGGTTATAGCTTAGATGAGCTTAAAAATTATGTAACTCAAAATTCTAGTGCCTGTTTTGAGCCGGCTCTAGATTATGTTGTTGTGAAGATGCCAAAATGGCCATTTGATAAGTTCAATACAGCTGCTAGAAGGCTTGGAACTCAGATGAAGGCAACAGGTGAAGTTATGGCTATAGATAGAAATTTTGAAAGTGCCTTTATAAAAGCTATAACTTGCCTAGAAGGAAAAATGACAGGCTTAAAGCTTCAAAATGCAAAGGAATTAACAGAGGAACAGCTTATTTCTAAAATAAAAATGCAGGATGATGAGAGAATATTTGCTATAGGTGAAGCTTTTAGAAGAGATTTTACAGTTAATTCAATTAATGAAATGACTAAAATAGATAAGTGGTTTTTAAATAAGATAAATAACATTGTTCAAATAGAAAAAAAATTAGAAAGCAAAAATATTGATAATGAGCTTATATGTGATGCAAGTACTATGGGTTTCACAGACGATCAAATAAGCAGTCTTTCAAATGTAGATGTGAGAAAAATTGAAATAATTAAAAACCTAAAGGATATATATCCTGTATATAAAATGGTTGATACTTGTAGTGGTGAATTTGAAGCCAAGACGCCATATTATTATTCTTGCTATGATTCTGAGGATGAGAACGCAGTTACAGATAAAGAAAAGATAATGGTTATTGGATCTGGACCTATAAGAATAGGTCAAGGAATAGAGTTTGATTACTGTTGTGTTCATGGAGCATGGGCTATTAATAAAGCTGGCTACGAATCTATAATGATAAATAATAATCCTGAAACAGTAAGTACAGATTTTGATACTTCAGATAAACTATATTTTGAATCATTATTTATTGACGATGTTATGAATGTAATAAGAAAAGAAAACCCTAAGGGAGTTATTATACAATTTGGAGGACAAACTTCTATAAATCTTGGAGAAAAGTTAAGCCAAAGAGGAGTTAATATCTTAGGAACAAGTTTTGAATCTATTGATTTAGCTGAAGATAGAGATAAATTTAGAAAGTTATTAGGAGAATTAAAGGTAAAAACTCCAACGGGAAGCCCTGTGAAGGATGTAGAAGAAGCCTTTAAGGTAGTTGAAGAACTAGGCTATCCGGTTATTGTAAGACCTTCCTATGTAATAGGTGGAAGAGCCATGGAGGTTATATACGATAAAGTAGCTTTAGAAAAGTATATGAGAGAAGCAGTAAGTTTAGGTAATGAACATACTATAATTGTAGATAAATATGTGAAGGGAACAGAGATAGAAGTAGATGCTATAGCAGATGGAGAGGATATACTAATTCCAGGTATAATGGAACATGTAGAAAGAACCGGGGTTCACTCTGGAGATAGTATTACAGTTTATCCGTATATGACATTAAATGAAGAAACAATAAGTAAGCTTCTAGAAAATACTAAGAAAATTGCTAAAGCACTAAAAATTAAGGGCGTTGTAAATATACAATACGTTTTTGACGGAAAAGATGTATATGTAATTGAGGTAAATCCTAGAGCTTCAAGAACCGTTCCAATACTAAGTAAGGTTACTGGGGTTCCAATGGTCAATATTGCAGTGCAAATTATGCTAGGAAATAAGTTAAAGGACTTAGGGTATGGTACAGGTCTTATGAAGGAACATAAGATGTATGCTGTTAAAGTACCTGTATTTTCTAATGAAAAGCTTGCAGACGTAGATACTTATTTAGGACCAGAAATGAAGTCTACAGGAGAAGTACTTGGAGTTGACTATGATTTAGACAAAGCAATATATAAAGGCTTTATGGCAGCAGGAATAAAGGTTGACTTAAAGGGTTCCGTTTATGTTTCTTTGAAGGATGTTGATAAGGAAGAAGGAACTGAAATAGTTAAACAATATTATTCAGAAGGATATAAAATATATGCTTCAAAGGGAACTGGAGAAATTTTAAGAAAACAAAATATTGAATGCGAAGTAATAGGAATAGTAAAGTTATTTGAGTTAATCAGTAAGAGTGAAGTGAGCTTTATTATAAATACTCCAACTAAAGGAAATAACTGTATTACAAGCGGATTTAAAATAAGGAGAAAAGCAGCAGAATATAAAGTTCCTGTATTTACATGCATAGACACTGCGAAGATATTCTTAAAAGCCATTAAAATTGAAAAAGAAAATGCAGATATAGAATATAGACCTATGAACGTATATTTTGAATAACAATATATAATTACTTGTATAGATAAGACTAAAGATTTTACAATCTTTAGTCTTTTTTATACAATATATTTGAAAGAATCATCATAAGTGTATTATAATTATATAAGGTCTCAATATTACTTTGTTATATAAATTCTATAACTAGGATAAAATAAATTGGAAACTTATTTAGGAGGCGACAATATGCCTAAACCAAGTATTTTCAGTAAAGATTATGATGAAAAGATGAGAAAGAGAAAAAGAAATAGAAGAATTGCATTCCTGATAGTATTAATAGTTGCTGTAATAGCCATTTGTATTGCTTCTTTAAGCTCTAAAGTTGGGCTTAATGTTAAATTAGGCATGAATAAAATAAAAGGCATAGTAATCACTAGGATGAACAAAGATTCAACAGATAAAACTAATAAAGATTCCAATAATAATGATTCAAAAGTTAAAACTGAAGAAACAGCTGATAAGGCTAAGAATAAAAATTCTGATGCTACAGTTCAGAAGGAAGAAGTTAAAAAAGAAGAAACTGGAGAGTATACTGTTAAGCTTCCTAATGGTGAAGAAATAAAATTGAAGTATAGTATAATTAACAATGAAAAGAACTATATCGATGTAATGCCAAAAACAATAATTTATGATATAAGTCCTTCAAAAAAGCAGATTGTTATACTAGAGAATATTACTCAAAACTTAATTTTATTTGATATAAATGGTACCTTAAATGATATTACTAAAAAGGATTATGTGTCTTCTAAAGGAACTGTTTTTAGTAAAGATAGTATAATAAAGGCTAATAGTAGTTTTATTTGGTGTGCTTCACCTAAATTCCTTAATGAAGATAATATAATTTATCAATCTCAACTGCCTTGGTTCAATAAAGGAAACATCAAGTATATTTGGGAATATACTATAAGTTCAAAGGTTCATGAACATAACTTAAATGGAGGTATAGGCGAAGTATTTGGAGCTGATATTAAATATGGGAACCTTTATTCAGATGGGTTAGAAGTAATAGTTGATGGAAATGTTAAAATAGTAAAATAACACTGATAAGGATGGTCTTAAGTTTGGAAATAGGAATTTCATCTGCATGTTTTTATCCTCATGTTAATTTAGAAGAAACAATAGGTTTAATGAAGGGGATTGGTTTTCATAAGGGAGAATTATTTTTAAATTGCCCCAGCGAATTTGAAGAGAATTTTGTTGAAAAGCTTAATGAAGAAAAATATAAGTATGATTATTCTATAAGCTCAATTCATGCTTTTTCATCTTCTTTTGAACCCTTTCTATTTGATAGCTATAAGAGAAGAAGAGATGATATGATAAAGCTGTTTAAAAAAGTATGCAAGGCGGGAAAGGCACTAGGAGCACAAAGCTATACTTTTCATGGAATCAGAAATGTAGACTTAAATTTTATGAAAATTCCAAGTGTAATAGAAATTTATAACGAACTTATCTATATTTCCTCGGAAATAGGGATAACTCTTGCTCAGGAGAATGTATCTTGGTGCATGTCTTCAAAACCGGATTTCCTTAAAACTCTTCTTGAAAAATGTAAATATAAAATGAATTTCACATTAGATATAAAACAAGCCTATAGAGCATCAGTGCCTGTAGAAGAGTATATTGAAATTATGGGTGAAAATATTGTTAATTTACATATAAATGATGTGGATGACAATAATTCATGTATTTTACCTGGGGAAGGAAAAGTAGATTATAGAAAGCTAAATGCTAATTTAAAAAGAGTAAATTATAGTGGAATGGGTATAATTGAGGTTTATAGCAATAATTACACTAGTTATAATCAGTTAATAAAAAGTAGGGAATATCTGACAAAGAATCTGTAAAAATTCAATAAAATCGTTGTTGTAATAATTTTTTTAGTATATAATATTTATTATGAAAAATGCACATATTCATTTGTAAATAATTTATAATGTGTGTTATAATGTATGAAGTCAAAATAAGTACTTACGGTGATTGGGAGGAAAAACAGAATGAACACCAAGATAGAGAAAGTAGAAAACAATGTAGTAAAATTGGAAATAACAGTTGAAAAAGCAAAGTTTAATGAAGCTATACAAAAGGCATATAAAAAAAATGCAGGAAGATTCAATATTCCTGGATTTAGAAAAGGTAAAGCACCTTTAAATATTATAAGCAGATACTATGGTGAAGGTGTATTTTATGATGATGCAATAAACTTTTGCTGCGAGGATACATATCCAAAGGCTGTAGAAGAAAATAATTTGATGCCAGTAGATTATCCCAAAATTGATATAGTTGAAATAGGTTCTGATAAGGATTTTGTATATACTGCTGAAGTTACAGTAAAGCCTGAAGTAAAACTTAATGAATACAAAGGATTAGAAGTAAAGAAAAATACATATACTGTAAATGATGAAGACATAGAAAAAGAATTAAAATCTATGCAGGAAAAGAATGCTAGAGTTGCGGCTAAAGAAGAAGGAATAATTGAAAATGGAGATTTAGCTATAATAGACTTCAAAGGTTTTGTAAATGAAGTTGCTTTTGAAGGCGGAGAAGCAGTAGATTATTCTTTAGAGATAGGATCAGGTACTTTTATAGATACATTTGAAGATCAATTAGTAGGGTTAAAAGTAGGAGAAGAAAAAGAAATTAATGTAACCTTCCCAGAAAACTATGGAAGAGAAGAATTAAATGGCAAACCTGCTGTTTTCAAAGTTAAAGTTAAAGAAATAAAATCAAAAGAAGTTCCTGCATTAGATGATGAATTTGCAAAAGAAGTTTCTGAATTTGATTCTTTAGATGAATTAAAGGCTGATATTAAAGGTAAGTTAGAAGAAAGTAACAAAGCTCGTGAAAAAGCTGAATACGAAGAAGCTGTTATTGCAGCAGTATGTGAAAAAGCTGAAATGGATATTCCAACAGCTATGATAAATAAAGAAATAGATGCAATGATTCAAGATTTAGAAATGAGATTAAAATATCAAGGATTAGATCTTGAAGCTTACTACAGATATACAAACAATTCAGAAGAAAAAGTTAGAGAATACATGAAAGAAACAGCTGAAAAGAGAGTGCAAACTGAATTAGTTCTTGAAAAGATTGTTAAAGATGAAAACATAGTTGCTGAAGAAGAAGAAGTAAAGAATAAAGCTTTAGAAATGGTTGCACAATATGGAGCTAAAGAGCCTGAAAAATTAATTGATGCTATATTAGGAACTCAAAGAGAATTTATAACTAAACAAATAGTAAACGAAAAAGCAATAAAATTATTAATTGAAAATAGCAAAGAGATAGCATAATATAAGTAATAGACATAATTGCCAGAAAATCTTCTGGCAATTAATTTTACAATAAAATATATAATATTATGAATATGATGTTTAATATAGGCGATAATCATAAAGAATATATTTATGAGGAGGAGAGAATAAAAATGAGTTTAGTTCCAGTAGTAGTTGAACAAACTAATAGAGGAGAAAGATCTTACGATATTTATTCAAGATTATTAAAAGATAGAATAATTTTCTTAGGAGAAGAAGTAAATGATGTTACAGCTAGTCTTGTTGTTGCACAGTTACTATTTTTAGAAGGAGAAGATCCTGATAAAGATATTTATTTATATATAAATAGTCCTGGAGGTTCAATAACAGCTGGGATGGCTATATATGATACAATGCAATATATAAAACCAGACGTATCAACTATCTGCGTTGGTATGGCAGCTTCTATGGGAGCATTTCTTTTAGCTTCAGGTGCTAAAGGAAAAAGATTTGCACTACCTAACAGTGAAATAATGATACATCAACCTCTTGGAGGCTTTAAGGGTCAAGCGACAGATATAGATATTCATGCTAAAAGAATTATTAAAATTAAAAATAATTTAAATAAAATACTTAGCGAAAGAACTGGAAAGCCTTTAGAGCAAATCGAAAAAGACGTTGAAAGAGATTATTTCATGGAGGCATATGAAGCTAAAGAATATGGTCTAATTGATGACGTTGTAACGAGAAAGAAATAAACCTTAGTGAGGTGTCGTAATGACCAAATATGATGAAAAAAAACAATTAAAATGTTCTTTTTGTGGCAAGGGTCAAGAACAAGTTAAAAGATTAATAGCAGGTCCAGGAGTTTATATATGTGATGAATGTATAGACTTGTGCTCTGAGATAATAGCAGATGAGTTCGATGAGACAGTGCAAGTTGATATTAGTGCCCTTCCAAAGCCAACTGAGATAAAAGATTACTTAGATCAATATGTTATTGGTCAAGATGGAGCAAAGAAAGCGTTAGCAGTGGCTGTATATAATCATTATAAAAGAATAAATTCAGTAGTTGATGGAGACGATGTAGAACTTCAAAAGAGTAATATCCTATTTTTAGGACCTACTGGTTCTGGAAAGACGTTGCTAGCTCAGACTCTAGCAAGGCTTCTTAATGTTCCTTTTGCAATTGCTGATGCTACTACATTGACTGAAGCAGGTTATGTTGGTGAAGATGTTGAAAACATACTCTTAAAGCTTATACAAAATTCAGATTATGATATTGAAAAAGCTGAAAGAGGAATAATCTACATTGACGAAATAGATAAAATAGCAAGAAAGTCAGAAAATCCTTCTATAACAAGAGATGTATCTGGAGAAGGAGTGCAGCAAGCTCTTCTTAAAATACTTGAGGGAACTGTAGCTTCTGTGCCTCCGCAGGGAGGAAGAAAGCATCCTCATCAAGAGTTTATACAAATAAATACATCTAACATATTATTTATTTGTGGAGGAGCCTTTGATGGCATTGATAAGATTATTGAAAAGAGAACAAGAAGAACTAGCTTAGGCTTTGGTTCAGAAATTCAATCAAAAGAAGAAAAGGATATGGGAGAATTGCTTAAGGAAATCGTTCCTCAAGATTTATTAAGATTTGGCTTAATTCCAGAATTTGTAGGAAGACTTCCTATACTTGTAACTCTTGAATCATTAGATAAGGAAGCTCTTGTTAAAATATTAAAAGAACCTAAAAATGCTCTTGTAAAGCAATATCAAAAGCTACTTCAAATGGACAATGTAGAGTTGGAATTTAAAGATGAAGCTCTAATAGCTATCGCTGAAGAAGCCATAAAGAGAAAAACTGGAGCAAGGGGATTAAGAGCTATTATAGAAGATATTATGAGAGACATTATGTTCGATATACCTTCAAGAGAAGAAATTCAAAAGGTTTCTATAAATGAAGATACTATAAAGAATAAGAAACCAGAAATTATCCTTGCAGAGGGAGGAGTTAGGCAGCCTATAACTCCACAAAAAAGAAAAAGAAAAAAGAGAGGCATAGAAACAGCCTAATTAATGAATAGTTCTAATAATAGGATAGAGTATTTTGCTCTATCCTATTTAATTTAGAAATTTGTATACTTTATAAACCAACAAAGTCATAAAACTTAGTTTATCTTAAGTATTATATTCCCTTGTTTTGAACAGAATACTAAGAGAAAATAAAAAAAAGTAAGGGGATGAAATTTAATGTCAGGCTCAATAATAAGTATTATAAGTTTAGGCGTTACAATAATTATGGGAATATATTTTTTTAATGTTTTAAAAGAGCAAACTGGACATAAGACAGTAGTAGCTAGGGAAAACAGAAGAGAAATGGAAAAGCTAAGCAAGATGAGGAGTATAAAACTAACAGAACCTCTTACGGAAAAAGGTAGGCCATCCTCTTTTCAGGAGATAATTGGTCAGGAGAAAGGTATAAGAGCTTTACAAGCAGCCATATGTAGTCCAAATCCACAACATGTAATAATATATGGTCCACCGGGGATTGGTAAGACTGCCGCTGCAAGGCTTGTACTTGAATATGCAAAGAAGAAAAAAGTATCACCATTTATGGAGAGTGCTAAATTTATTGAAATAGATGCCACAACAGTAAGATTTGATGACCGGGGGATTGCCGATCCATTGATAGGATCTGTACATGATCCTATATACCAGGGGGCTGGGGCTCTTGGAAGTGCCGGAATACCGCAGCCAAAGCCTGGAGCAGTAACAAAGGCTCATGGAGGGATACTATTTATTGATGAAATAGGAGAACTACATCCAGTAGAGATGAATAAGCTTTTAAAGGTTATGGAAGATAGAAAGGTAATATTGGATAGTGCATATTACAATTCGGAAGACCCAAATATGCCAGAATACATAAAAGAAGTTTTTGAAAATGGACTTCCAGCAGATTTTAGATTAATTGGTGCAACCACCAGAAACCCTGAAGAAATATGTGCTGCAATTAGGTCAAGATGTGTTGAGGTATATTTTAGACCATTATTGCAAGAAGAAATAGAGGTTATAGTTAAAAACTGTGTAGACAAAATTGGATTTAAAATAGAAGAGAGAGCCAAGAAAATTGTTGGTAAATATTCTAATAATGGTAGAGATGCTGTGGGACTTATACAAATGGGTGCTGGAATAGCTTTAAATGAGGAAAGAGATACTATATTAATAGAAGATATTGAGTGGATTATAGAAAATGGGCAATATTCACCAAGGCCAGAAAAAAATGTTCCTGAAAAACCTCAGATAGGGTATGTAAACGGACTTGCAGTTTATGGAGCTAATATGGGTGTTGTTATGGAAATTGAGGCTAGTTCTCAAATGGCCATAAATAGAAAAGGGAAAGTTGTAGTAACTGGGATAGTGGAAGAAGAAGAGATAAGCAGCAGTAATAAAAAGATTAAAAGAAAAAGTACAGCAAAAGGTTCTATTGAAAATGTAGTAAGTGTATTAGGAAAGTTATTTAGCATAAATTGTGATGAATATGATATTCACATAAATTTCCCAGGAGGTATGCCTGTTGATGGACCTTCAGCTGGAATAAGCATAGTTACTGCTGTTTATAGTGCTATTACAGGCATACCAGTAGACTGCAAAGTGGCTATGACAGGTGAGATATCTCTTCATGGAAAAGTAAAGCCAATTGGTGGAGTTAATGCTAAAATATCAGCTGCTAAAAAAGCAGGTGCAAAAAAAGTAATTATACCTAAGGAAAATTGGCAGGAAAAATTTAAAGATGAAAATGAAATTAAAATAATACCAGTTTCTAATATTAATGAAGTGTTGGAAATTGCTCTTATGAAAGAAAATAAGAATGAATCTATAATAATTACGAATCCAAATAGAGATGTTTTAACTGCTGAATCTATATAAAATTTATTTGGCCCTTTTATCTTTTAGTAAGAGGGCTAAATATTAAATTCATTGAAAAAAATTTAGTTTATAGGTATAATAGCATAGTATAAAATGTTTTGAATTTTGTGGGATAACAATATTAAAACTAGAAGTGAGGGAAACACATGGAAAAACAATATAAAGTTCTTCCTTTAATTCCATTAAGAGGTATCACCATATTTCCTCATATGGTACTACATTTTGATGTGGGAAGAGAAAAATCTCTTCTAGCAGTTGAAGAAGCAATGGTAAATAATCAGCAAATTTTTCTAGCTGGACAAAAGGAAGCAAAAGTTGAAGAGCCAGAGGAAAAAGATATCTTTGATATAGGAACAGTATGTAATATAAAGCAGATATTAAAACTACCAGGAGATACAATTAGAGTATTAGTTGAAGGGGAAAATAGAGCTAAACTTATAAGCTACGTAGAAAGTGAACCTTTTTTCAAAGCTGAAATTGAGACCTTAGAAGATAAAGAATGCAAAGATAAAGATAAATGCGAAGCACTAATTCGCATGGTTTCAGATGCCTTTGATGAGTATATTAGATTATCTAATTCTGTTTCCTCAGAGATGCTTTTAAATATAGATGAGATTGATGAGCCAGGAAGAATGGCAGATATTATGAGCTCATATTTAATTCTAAAGGAAGAAAAGAAACAAGAGCTACTTGAGGCTTACGATGTTTATGTTAGGTTAGAAAAGCTTTTACTAATCTTAAAAAATGAAATAGAAATTTTAAATATTGAAAGAAAGATTGGTCTAAAAGTAAAAAACAAAATAGATAAATCACAAAAGGAATATTTTTTAAGAGAACAGCTTAGGGCTATACAAGAAGAACTTGGTGAAGATGATGAGAATAAAAAGGAAATTCAGGAATACTCAAAAAAAATAAAAAAACTTAAACTGCCTAAAGAGGTAAAGGATAAGGCAATCTATGAATTAAACAGATTAAAAAGCACTGGAACTTATTCTTCAGAAGGTGGAATAATTAGGACATATTTAGATTGGATACTTGAAATTCCATGGACCAAAAAGACTGATGATAATCTTGATATAAAAAGGGCTAGAGAAATACTTGAAAATGAACATTTTGGATTAGAAGATGTTAAGGATAGGATTATTGAGTTTTTAGCAGTAAGAAGTATCAGTAAATCCTTAAAAGGACCTATATTATGCTTAGTTGGTCCACCGGGAGTTGGTAAAACTTCTATAGGAAGGTCTATTGCAAATGCCTTAAATAGAAACTTTGTAAGAATGTCCTTAGGTGGAGTTAGGGATGAAGCAGAAATAAGGGGTCATCGAAGAACTTATGTAGGAGCAATTCCAGGAAGAATAGTCTATGGAATGAAACAGGCTGGTTCTAAGAATCCATTATTCTTATTAGATGAAATTGATAAGCTAAATGGTGACTTTAGAGGAGATCCAGCTAGTGCTTTACTTGAAGTACTAGATGCAGAACAAAATAAAACTTTTAGGGATCATTATTTAGAGTTAGATCTAGATCTTTCTGAAGTAATGTTTATTACAACAGCAAATAGCCTAGATACTATACCGAGACCGCTACTTGACAGAATGGAAATAATAGAAGTGTCTGGATACACATATGAAGAAAAGTTTCAAATAGCTAAAAGACATTTAATTAAGAAAGAACTTACAGAACATAGTTTAGGCGAAGATAAAATTACTTTTTCAGATGCCTCTATCTATAAGATCATTGAGGACTATACAAGAGAATCAGGAGTAAGAAACCTAGAGAGAAAAATAGCTTCTGTTATAAGGAAATCAATTGCTGAAATCCTTGAAAAAAATAGAGACAGTGTTAATATTACAGCAAATCATATTAAAAAATATTTAGGACCAGAAATATTTTCTTTTGATAAGGCAAGTAAGGTTGATAAAGTTGGTGTAGTTATGGGAATGGCTTGGACAGGATATGGTGGAGATACTCTTCCGCTAGAAGTAACTGTAATGCAAGGGAAAGGCAAGCTTCAGCTTACAGGTCAATTAGGAGATGTGATGAAGGAGTCTGCTGAAGCTGGCTACAGCTATGTAAGAGCTAATGCAGAAAAGTATGGAATAAACCCTGACTTTTATAAGGAAAAAGATATACACATACATGCTCCTGAAGGAGCTGTTCCTAAGGATGGTCCTTCAGCTGGAGTTACAATGATAACTGCCTTAGTATCGGCCTTAAGCAACAGAAAAGTAAAGCACAATGTAGCAATGACTGGAGAAATAACTCTTACAGGAAGAGTTCTTCCTATAGGTGGATTAAAGGAAAAAACATTAGCAGCCTTTAGAGCGGGAATAAATACCATTATAGTTCCAAAAGCAAATGAGAAAGATTTGAGAAAAATACCAAAGTCTATTTTAGGGAAAATTAAAGTTGTTTTAGCTGAAAAAATTGATGATGTACTCGAGAATGCTTTAGTGGAGGATAGTAAGAATGATAATTAAAAATTCTGAATTTATTACCTCCGCTGTAAGCCCTAATCAATATCCTACAGATAATAGAATTGAAATAGCTTTTGTAGGAAGATCCAATGCTGGAAAATCTTCATTGATTAATACTATTACCAATAGAAGAAAGCTTGCAAAAACAAGTTCAACTCCTGGAAAAACAAGACTAATAAACTTTTTCTTAATAAATAATGAATTCTATTTTGTTGATTTACCTGGGTACGGCTTTGCGAAGGTTTCTAAAAGAGAACAAGAAAAATGGGGCAATATGATGGAAAAATATTTAATTGAGAGATCACAATTAAAAAGAATTGCCTTACTTGTTGACTCAAGGCATAAGCCTACAAAAGAAGATGTTTTAATGTACCAGTGGATAAAATATTATGGATATGAAGTTATAGTGGTAGCTACAAAAAGCGATAAATTGAAGAAAAGTGAATATCAGAAAAATAAGAAGATAATTTTAGAAACCTTAAATCCGTCAGAAGGGGATAAATTTATGTTCTTCTCTTCCCTAAGTAAAGAAGGAAAAGATGAGCTTTTAGATACAATAACAAATGGAATAATAGTAGAAGAATAAAAGTAAAGCGAATTCGTGTAAATGAATTCGCTTATTTTTATTATTTTAACCTTTTTCTTTTAGTGTCAAATTAAAATAGTTGTGAATAGTATATATTATAAACAAAAGATAAAGCAGGATGGGCAGAAAGGGGGATGTAAAGTGGATTTAAACAATATGGAAAGTGTAAGCGCTTGGATAAACAGTTTAACAGGTGGGAATGGCATTGAGGGGCTCGGCGATATAAGTAAACTCACCGGCCTATTAGGAACTAAAGGACTTGGGTTAGGTTTAGGGAATAAATTTCCTATACTTTTAATCTTAGCTTTAATAGTACTATTTGGCAATAAGGGAGGGAACTTCAATTCCCCACAATATGCATGCTGCTGTTGTAAGAGAAGACATCGAAGACATCACCGAAGATGTGGTTGTTCTTGTGGTTGTAATAGCTGTGGAAACCAACAGAGTAGTTGTGGCTGTGGATGGGGTAGTGGAAGCAGAGGAGGAGCAGGAAGTGGAAATATAATATTTGTTATTATAATTTTACTCCTAATCCAATTTGGCAGAAGAGACTCTCTAACAGCAAGTACTTCTACAGGTAGTATCTTCAACTTTGGTGCTAATGATGTTAAAGATACAGATGATAATTTAGTTTATACAGAGACTGATGAAGAAGAATAAATTACATTGAAACCATGGCCCAAGAAAGGGGGGTATATCATGTCAAGAAGATCAAGAGAATGTTGTTGCGGATTTGGACCAGTTGCAGGTGCAAGTTTTGGAGCAGGATGTGGTGGATTCGATCCATGCAGATTAGCATTATTCTTATTAATTCTAAAGAAAGCATGCATAATCGATGCTGAAAGTGCAACTATACTAATATTCTTATTCTTACTTTGCTGTAAGGGATTTGGATCAAAAGGGATCTGTGCTTGCTAATATTAAAAACTAAGGAGGGCTTTTAGCCCTCCTATTTTGAAATAGAGAGGTGAGAGAATGTCAAAGCATAAAAGAAGAAAAACAGGACAAGAGAGAAATGAGGACTTAACTGAAAGTAACTATCAAGGTGGAAATATGGATAGCTTTGGTGGAAGTATGAATAATTTAGCTGGCATCTTAGGTAATATAGACATAAATCAAATAACCTCTCTTTTAAATGCATCAGGTATCTTAGGGAACAAAGGGAATACTTTATTAAATGAAGATAAAATAAAAGATACAGGAAGAGAAGCTAAGGAAGGTATACTTAATAATTTAGACATCAGTCAGTTACTAAGCCAAGCTAACGAATTAAATAGCATAATCAATATGAATAATAATAATAATAATGATGATAATGATTTAGAATATGAAGAAGAGAATAGTAAACATAAAACTAAGCAAAAGTATAATAGGGAAAATAATAATATTAATACTCAACAGAGTGGAGATTCTATAGTAAATCTTCTAAATGTGATAAAATCCCTTGTAACTCCAGATAAAGCCGAAATAATAGATAGGATTGTGGGACTTTATATTCAGGGGAAAATTTAAAAAAGGATACTAATTGATAATTTTAAATGAATGTAAAAAGCAACATTCATTTAAAATATAATAAAATCAACCCCCAATGTTTAATGAAAGTTATATTTAAATTAAAAAAATTTATTAATAATGATATTAATAAATTCTGCAAAGCTACGATATAATACTTAGTTTAATATTGGGGGGTAAGTTTTATGTCTAAATTTTCACATTTATTAGAGCTATTGTTAATGCTTCAATATAAAGAATTTTCTACAGCTGGAGAGCTTGCTGATATTCTAGAAGTGGACAAGAAGACTATATATAGATATATCGAAAATCTACAATTATCTAATATACCTGTGGAATCTAAAAAAGGCAGATATGGTGGATTTTATATAAATAAAGATTTTTACATTAAATATCCTAAGCTTGAGAGTGAAGAAATGCAAGCATTACTTTTAGCATCAAAGATACTTTCAAAGGAAAATGGTTTCTTTTACTCAGATGAATTAAAAAAAGCTATAGTTAAAATTAAAGGCTGTTCTTTAAATGAAGATGACAATTTATTTGACTTTAAAGAAAATATAGCTTTTGAGTTAAATAAAGCAGGTAATTTGGAGAATTTTAATGATATTGTATCTAAAATAAATTATTCAGTGAGCAAAGGTAAAGTAATTTGTATTAAATATTTTTCAACAAGCAGAAATAGTGAAGTTGAAATAAAAGCTAATCCATATACTATTTTTTGTAAGAATGGTATATGGTATTTAATTGGTTATTGTCATAGTTTAAATAGAGAAAGAACCTTTGAAATTTGTAGAATTAAACAATTAAAAGTTACTAATGATATATTTATTAAGCCTAAAAATTTTTCTTTAAAAGATTATTTAAAAAATTCATGGAATCTTCCCTTGGAAAATAAGATTAAAGTAAAAATAAAATTTAATAAAGCTGTTACTGAATTTATAGAAGAAGGTAGATGGCTAAGAGATCAACAAATAGAGAAAACTAACGATGGTAATACAATTTTTTATACCTATGTTAATGAATTAGGAGAAATAAAAAACTGGCTTCTAGGTTTTGGAACTAATGCAGAGGTATTAGAACCAGAAGAGCTTAGAAATGATGTATATAAAGAAATAGCAGGTATGGCCAAGTTATACATAAAAGATTTTAAAGTTAGTGAATAAAATTTTTAAAAAAAGGTTATTATATATAATGTACAATGGAGGAGTAATAGTTAATAAATAATTTTACCCTCTTAATAGTGCTAAAACCCCCCATCCCCCTTTTGATTCGGACCGCAGAAGCGGTCCATTTTTATTTAGTTTATAGAGCATATTTTGTATTGATACTTCTCTGTTGAAGTAGATTTTATTCTCAAGGTTACTTTTATAGTTAAGTTTTTATATTCATCGGGATTGCTAACTAAATTTTCTCTAAAGTTTAAAGTCCATTGAACTTCAGTAGGCTCTCCATTACTATTGCTTTTAGTATCTATAAAAATAGCATCTTGAAAAATAAAGTTTTTATCTTCTGACATGATCTTATTTATTATAGAATTTAAATTTGAGTAGAGTTTTGAATCAAGAATTTCCTTAGATATCTCTAAGTTTTTCTTGTCTTTACTAGTCAAAATAGTTATAAAGCTTTGAATGGTATCTTTGCCCATAAATGTATCAGTGGTGTTGTAATCATATTTTTGAAATTTACCTTGAATGAGTATATAATTTGAAATATTAAAATTAGTTTCTCCTATTTTTCCTGAAATAAATTTAGGAGTTTTATTATTTGTAACATCTAAAAAGCCTAAGAGATTATTATTGCTAGAAAATATATCTAGGAACTTGCCACTATTGAAAATAAATACATGCTGAACGGGTTTATTGTTCTCAGAAGATTGAATAAAAATTTCTGGAAAATTATCTCTGGATATATCATACAACTTAATCCTCATTGGCCAATAGTCAGAATGTGTTCCTAATGTAGGAAGTTTTCTTTCAGGTTCAAGTGGGAAAGTTTCCTTTTGGGAGCTTACCTGAACAAGATACTTGTCTTTAATTGTACTTATGTAAAGAACATCTCCCTTTCCATCTCCTGTTAAATCTGCTTTTATTGCTTTATTAAAGGAACTAACTTTAAAAATTGGAGAGGAATCCTTTGTAGAAATACGTGAAATAATAAAAAAAGTAAATACAACTAAAACCAATAAAAAATAAAATAAATGTTTTTTTCTTAAAAATAAAATTCTAAGCTTCAATTTAGTCACCTCCAGTTAATTATATTTATGAAGGAAACTAGAAAAATATTTATAAAATAAAAAAGAGAATGGATTAATATCCATTCTAGTGATTATATTGACCTTTACATTCATTACATAATCCGTAAAAGTAAATTTTATTTGAAATTACGAGAAAGTCAGTATAATCTTTTATTGAATCGTTAAGTTCGTCAAAAGATATACCTTCAATATCATCAACTTTTCCGCAAGAGATACATTGTATATGTGGATGAGGTGAAGTTTCACCGTCATATCGGAAATTTCCCTCTCCTACATTTAATTCTGTAACAAGATTTACTTCAACTAAAGTTTTAAGTGCTTTATAAACTGTTGCAAGACTCATAGTAGGATAATCCTTATGCAACGCTTTATAGACAGTTTCTGCTGATGGATGCTCTTTAGTAGAACGTAAATACATATAAACTGCAATTCTTTGTGGCGTTAATTTTAATTTTTTTTCTTTAAAAATTGTTGTGATATTATCCATAGAAACCACCCTTCAAACTTATCAAATATTATTATATAATAAAAGTTATCCGCTGTCAATTCTTCTTATTATAGTATGCAATTTTTATTTAATACATATATAACGTTACTAGCATAATATAATAGTAAAAGAGAGGGGGAATTATGTTTTGATAAAAACTTATGTATTAGACACTAATGTAATTTTGTATTCTCCACGGTCTATATTGTGTTTTGACAACGGTATAGTTGTAATACCAGAGGTAGTATTAGAAGAATTGGACGGACTTAAAAAAAATACTGGGGAACTAGGAGCAAATGCAAGAATTGCAGCTAGGTTAATAGATGCATTTAGGAAGAAAGGAAATCTTTGTGAAGGAATAGATTTACCTAATGGCGGAAAGCTTAGGGTGGAAATGAACCATTATGACACAAGCATTCCACCTTATTGGGATAAAATGAAGGCAGATAATAGAATTATCCAAGTTTGCATAGGATTAAAGGAGGCTGGTCAAGAAGTTCATTTAATAACCAAAGATATTTTCGAGAGAATTAAGGCTGATACTGTAGGTATAAATGTTGATGATTATTATGAAAAAGTGGTTCCAGAATATGATGATCAATATACGGGAAGAAGTGAAGTCTATACTGCTTCTGATAATATAGATTTTTTTTATAAAAATAAATATATACTACTCAACGATATAAAAGTTTACTCAGAAGAAACAGGAGAATATTTAACTCCTAAATTATATTTAAATGAGTTTTTAATAATTCACTCCCTTGATAATCCAAGAAAAACTGCATTGGCAAAGTTTGATGGAGAAAAGGCAGCTGCACTTTTGTATAAAGAAATGAATCCTATGGGAATAAGTCCAAGAAATTTAGGACAGAAATTTATGCTAGAAGCTTTATTTACTAGTGCTAAGGAAGTGCCTTTAGCAATTATTAAGGGACCAGCAGGAACAGCAAAAACTTTATTTTCCTTAGCGGTTGGACTTCATAAAATTATGGAAGACAATAGTGGACAGTATAGAAGAATTCTAGTTTGTAGACCAAATGTTACTATGGATGAGGAAATTGGATTTCTCCCTGGAACAGAACAGGAGAAGATAGCTCCTTATATGAGACCTGTTTTAGATAACTTGGAAATATTAATTGATTCAGATGAAAAAGAAAGATATAAGAATGAAAAGGAATTAAATGATAAAATAAGAGAGTTATTTGATCGAAGAATCATAACTACTGAAGCGGTAGGTTTTTTAAGAGGAAGATCTATTGTGAAGAATTGGATTATTATTGATGAAGCACAAAATTTATCCCCTAAGCAAGTAAAAGCAATTACAACTAGAGTGGGAGAAGGGACAAAGTTAGTACTTATAGGTGACCCAGAACAGATAGATCAGCCGTTCCTAGATTACAGGTCTAATGGACTTTGTTATGCATCGGAAAAAATGAAAGGGAGTGCTTTATGCTATCAAGTTACCTTAAAATATGATGAATGTGAAAGATCTCCACTTGCCCATGATGCTTCTAAGAGACTCTAACAAGGAATATCAAAAAACGTCAATTTATTTTGACGTTTTTTTAACGTTTATTTACTATTTTATATTTTTATGAATAATATTCTTGTGTTAACAAAAAATTTAATTTGAAAATAAGACTATTTATTGTACAATATAAGATGGATTAATAAAAAAAGGGATGAGGAATTTTATGAGAAATACAAATACCAGAGATAATAGAAGTGGTAAAAAGAAAAAAAATAGAAAGTTTTCTCTAAAACTATTTATAGGATTTTTAGTTTTTGAAATAATATTTACTGGAGCAACTGGACCATTTATGCTTTATTACGGACCCTTTGAAAATGCAAAAAGCACAATGGTTGGTGCGGCTATGACTACTTTAACTCACCAATGGATTGCTACAGCCTTCTTATCAGATGATAAAATAAAAGAAATTTTAGATAAGAGTAAGGTTGAAGAAATTGATCCAAACTTACAAATGAATTCAGAGGAGCTAGAAATAAAAAATACTCAGGACAATACTATTGAAAGGTATGATATAGAAGGTAAGACTTTTAATGGGTATTTACTAGTAATTAAAAATCCAAAACGTGTGAGGGTAGGCTATAGCAGCAAGCTTGGAAAGGTTGGAGAAACCACAAGTAAAATTGCAAAAAATAATAATGCTGTAGCTGCAATTAATGCGGGAGGCTTTACGGACGAATCTGCTAATGGAAAACAGTGGGCAGGAAATGGTGGATTGCCAAGAGGAATTATAATGTCAAAGGGTAAAATTGTTTTTAATGACTACAAGAATGATGATGTAAAAGATGATATTGTTGCTATTACTAAAAAAGGTGTTCTATTAGTAGGTAAGCATACAGTAGCAGAGCTTAAAGAAAAAGGAGTAACTGAAGCGGTATCCTTTGGCCCAGCCTTAATAGTAAATGGTCAAAAGACAATTACTAGTGGAGATGGCGGATGGGGAAAAGCCCCTCGTACAGCTATTGGACAGACAAAAGATGGAAGTATTCTATTGTTAGTTATGGATGGAGTACAGGTTAAAAGATTAGCTGCAACTTTAAAAGAAGTACAAGACCTTCTCTATGAAAATGGAGCTTATAATGCAAGTAATTTAGATGGAGGCTCTTCAACTACCATGTATTATAACGGCAAAATTATTAATGAACCTTATAATGCACTTGGAGAAAGATCAATACCATCGGTTATTTATGTTGAGCCTTAAAGGAGAGTAAAAAATGAAAGCAATAAAAAGAATAATTATATGGATTTTAATATCCATAATAGGGCAAGTAGCAGTATTATTTTATGTTAATAATTATTTATTTGCCTCAGAGGATGTTAGTGGCAGTATTGTAAGTAAAAAGGTAGAGAATGTAAAAGAGAGAGAAAAAAAGAATGTGGATATAATAATTCCGAAGGAAGCTAAGAATGTGGCTTTATCTTTTGATGGTTCCTATGTAGCCTATTATAAGGATGATGTATTTAATGTGGTTGATGTCTATACGGGGGATGAAAAGAGAGTAGATTTAGAGGACAAGCTTAAGGTTTCATTTTTTAAATGGGCTCCTGATAGAAATATTATAATGATATCAGCAAAGAAAGAATATAATAGTAATGCAAAATTCCTATTTTACTCCTATGATGCTGAAAGGGACATGTCAGCTAAGCTTGAAACAAAAGAAGAGGATGAAACTGCATTTGTTACATCAAAAACCTCAGAAGTGGAAGATATTCAATTATCTCCATTTACAAATATGACCTATATAAAGACTGCTTTAAACGGTGGAAGAAGTAGTATTCATAGCATAAATATAATGAAAAGAATAAATAAAGTAGATACTCAAGTATACTTTATTGGAGATATAAGAATAACACCTAATGACGATAGAATAGCCTATGAAGCTAACACAAAGAACAAGGTTTACATTACTGGTAAGACAAAACCTATAAGTGTTGAAGGTGTAGATAAATTAGCCCTTATTGATGTAGATGATAATGATAATATTTATGTAGGAGAAGTTGAAGAAACACAAGGGTCTACTAAAATAAAAAATATTTTTTATGGTACAATAAATGATGATTCAAGTCAGTGGAAAACCCTTAGTTTAACTGAGCCAGTTAATAAAAAGGATATATTTATATCAAGAAACGGTAGCGTATATATTAACGATGATTTAAAGGGTATCGTAACAGAATTAAAGTCAGGAAAACAAACAAAATATAAAGGCATATTCCTTCAAATGTACAATGGTGGAGTATCTTCTATAAGTGATGAAAAATTGTTACAAACTGCACTAAAATAGTGAAATTATATATAAGGTTATTTTGAGATACAATTTATATAAATATTGTATCTTAGAATAGCCTTTTTATATTTTAAAAAAATATGAATTTTATACTAAAGCCTTTATTATTTTAATTAAATGTTAAGTTATTTTGGCTATTGTTATATTGCAAGGAATAATATTATGTAAATGTAATAAATTGTTTAAATTTACTAATAAATGTTTACATCTCCTAGATAAATTTATATAATTTAATTATAGTTACTTTAATTAAATATATTTGTTTAATTAAAGATAATATTTTATAGAAAACAGGAGGGGGAAATTTGTTTAAGAATTTTAAATCTAAGAAATTGACATCTTTTGTGGTAGCGGTTACAATGATATTTTCATTGATTGCACCATCATCAGTATTTGCTGCTGAAGCAACTAATGGCAGCGTTACATTACAAATCCTTGCTACAAGTGACACTCATGGAAAATTTATGGCTTATGACTATGCAACAAATTCTAAGGATGATTCAGGAAGTCTTGCACAAATAGCATCAGCAGTTAAAAAACTTAGAAGTGATAATCCAAACAACACTATATTAGTAGACGCTGGAGATACGATAGAGGGCAACTCATCAGATATATTTTTTAATGAGGAAATTCATCCAATGATAGCAGCCTTTAATGAAATGGGCTATGATGCTGTTGTTCCAGGAAACCATGAATTCAATTTTGGTGTTCCAACCTTAGAAAAGGTTTTAAAAGGACTTAAAGCTCCAGTATTAATGGGGAACGTTTTTAGAAAAGATGGGACAACTTTAGGAAAAGCATATGAAATAGTTACAACAAAAGATGGAGTTAAAGTTGGAATTATAGGAATGACAAATCCTAATATAACAAGATGGGATTCAGAGAATTTAAAAGATTACAAGGTTACTAATCCAATTGAAGAAACTCAAAAGGTTATAAAAGAAATAAAAGATAAAGTAGACGTGTTAATTGCAGTAGAGCATTTAGCTGAGCAAGGAGAATATGGAACAGCTGGTTCAGGAGCAGAAGAAATAGCAAAGGCATGCCCAGAATTAACTGCTATAGTTGGAGCCCATGGACATATGGCTACTCCTAGTAAAAAAATAAATAATGTATTATTTATTGAAAACTCAAATTTAGGACAAACATTAGGACAAATAAATATAAAGCTTACTAAAAAAGATGGTAAATACGTAGTTGCAGATAAAGAAAAAGACTTAACATCAATATTAGTATACATGAAAGATACTAAAACTAAAGAAGTTGTTTATAAAGAAGATGCAGAATTAGTTAAAAAGCTTCAACCATATCATGAAAAAGCATTAAAAGACGCTGAAGCTGTTATTGGAGAGCTTAAGGGTGGAGATTTAGTTCCTGCTGATGAAATAAAAGGAATACCAACAGCACAAATACAGGATACAGCAATGATAGATTTAATAAATGCTGTACAAATGCATTATTCAGGGGCAGATGTAGCAGCAGCTGCAGCCTTTAGTACTACAGCGAATATTAAAGAAGGTAAAGTTAAAAAATCTGATACTTCATTAATTTATAAATATCCAAATACCCTTTACTTACTACAAGTAACTGGTAAACAACTAAAACAATATATGGAGTGGTCAGCTAATTTCTATAATACAGTTAAGCCAGGGGACTTGACATTATCTTTTAATGAAAATATTAGAGGATATAACTATGATATGTTCTCAGGTGTAAAGTATGAGATAGATGTAACTAAGGAACCAGGAAGCAGAGTTGTTAACTTAAGAAAAATGGACGACACTTTAATAAAAGACACAGATGTGTTAAAGCTTGCAGTAAATAACTACAGAGCAACATCACATTTATTAAGTGAAAAGAACAATGAAATATATAAAGATGGAAACCTGCCAAAGCTTTTAGAAAAAGACATGGTAGGGGGTAAATCTGTAAGAGAACTAATAGGAGACTATATTAAGAATGTTAAAGCTGGTGCAATAACTGCTCAACTAGATAACAATTGGAAGCTTGTAGGAACAAATTGGGACTTGCATAAGAGAGCAGTAGTAACAGAGCTTGTTAACTCTGGAAAGATGCAGCTTCCTAAATCAGCTGATGGAAGAACAGATAATGTTAAAGCTATTACCAGCGATGCTATAAAAGGATATGATTTAATTACAATTGCCCACACTAACGATACTCATTCAAGAGTAAAAGAATCAAGCAATGATGGAATGGGCTTTGCAAAAGTATCTACTGAGATAGACAGATTAAGAGCAACTACTAAAAATGTACTTGTACTTGATGCAGGTGATACTTTACATGGTCAAACTATAGCAAGTCTTTCAAAGGGAGAAAGTATAGTTAAGATTATGAATTCAATTGGCTATGATGCTATGACACCAGGAAATCATGATTTTAACTATGGACAAGATAGATTATTAGAGTTATCAAAGATTACAAATTTCCCAATATTAGCTGCAAACTTATTAAAAGCAGATGGCAGCAATGTTTATAAACCTTATACTATAAAAGAAATTAACGGAGTGAAGTTTGGAATATTTGGTTTAGCAACTCCTGAAACAGCATATAAAACTAATCCTAAAAATGTTCAAGGTTTAACCTTCCAAGATCCAGTTGTGGCAGCTAAGAAGATGGTAGAAGAGCTAAAAGGAAAATGTGATATTGTTGTTGCTCTAGCTCACTTAGGTGATAATGGAGAAGATACAAGTATTGAAGTTGCTGAAAAGGTAAGTGGAATAAATATAATTGTAGATGGTCACAGCCATACTACTTTACCAGCAGGAAAATTAGTAAATAATACTCTAATTGTACAAACTGGGGATTATGATAAAAACTTGGGAGAAGTTAACTTATTGTTTAAGGATGGAAAGTTAGATAATATAAGAGCTACATTATTTAGCAAAGCTCAAGCTAAAAATATCTCTGAGGATAAAGAAATTTTATCAATAGTTAGTGAAATAGATAAAGAAAATTCTAAAGTCACCTCTGCTGTAATAGGAAATACTAAAGTAGAGTTAGATGGAGTAAGAGGTAATGTAAGAACAAAGGAAACGAACCTAGCAGATTTAATTACTAATGCTATGTTAGATGCTACTGGAGCAGATATTGCTTTAACTAATGGCGGTGGAATAAGAGCATCTATAGATGTTGGTGATATAACAAAGGGGGAGGTAATAACTGTACTTCCTTTTGGAAACTATGTGGTTTTAAAAGAAGTAAAAGGTTCAGACATAATAGCTGCTTTAGAGCTTGGAATTTCTGATTATCCAAAAGAAAAGGGTGGATTCCCACAGGTTGCTGGAATAACTTACAGCTTTAATCCTAATAACAAAGCAGGCAGCAGATTAGTAGAGGTTAAGGTAAATGGAAAAGCAATAGATAAAAATAAAGTTTATAAGCTAGCTACAAATGACTTCATGGCAGTAGGTGGAGACGGATACACAATGCTTGCTGGGGGAAAGACTTTAGCTGAGTATCCTTCACTAGATGAAATACTAATAAACTATATTCAAAAGCTTGGAGCAGTAGATATAAAAACTGATGGAAGAGTAATAGTTACAACAGAAGAGAAAAAGGTAGAAGACAAAAAGATAGAAGATAAACCAGTAGTAAAATTATCAAACCTTTATACAGTAAATAAAGGAGATACTTTGAAAAAGATTGCTGATAGATATAATGTAGGGGTTCAAGAAATTGTTAAAGCAAACGGAATTAAAAATCCTAAATTAATTTTACCAGGTCAAAAGCTTCAGATCCCAGGTAAAATAGTAATAACTAACGATACAGTTTATGTAGTAGTAAAAGGTGACACTTTAAAGAATATTGGAAATAAATTTGGAATAGATTATTCAAAAATCGTTAAAAAGAATAATATTAAAAATTCAAAAATGATTTATGTTGGGCAGGAACTAATTATACCTTTAAACTAACAAAAGGCTATGTTTTAAGAGATTGAAGAGTTCGTAGTTAAAAAATATATAATTTAAAGAACGCAATAATACATGTAGTTTCATGAAAATGAGGTTACATGTATTATTTTGTTTGGTATTTGAAATAGTTAGCTATATCCATTTTGCTAGAGCTTCTGATATAATATTAAATATATAACATTCTAGGAGGAAAAACATGTTCAGTGCAGAAAGTATATTAAATACAATATTATTAATACCGGGAATTTTACTTGCCTTTACCTTTCATGAATATGCTCATGCGTTAGTTGCCTACAAGTTGGGAGACAAGACACCTAAATTTCAGGGAAGACTTACCTTTAATCCTTTAGCTCATATTGATCCATTAGGATTTATAATGATATTATTTTTTAAATTTGGATGGGCAAAACCAGTTCAAACTAATCCAAGTGCATTCAAAAACTATTATAAGGATGATTTGAAGGTATCTATATCAGGAGTAATAGGAAATCTTATAGCAGCATTACTTTCAGCTGTTATTTTAGCTATAATAGAGATTATTTTTAAAACATCCAATGGAGGTAACCTTGTAGAGGTTTTAGCCACAATGGCACTATTATCCGTACAAATTAATTGTGTATTATTTATATTAAACTTAATTCCTGTTCCAGGTTTTGATGGCTTTCATATACTTAGGGATTTATTTCCTAAGGCTTTCTATAAAATAGAAGGAACCCTGCATAGATATCAAATGGTTATACTAATATTATTTATATTTCCTATATTTGGAGGTAGATCAATAATAGATATAATATTAGGAGGACCAGTATCAGTGCTATTTAAGTTATTTATTAATATTTCAGGCTTAATTTTACAAGTATTTTCTTAAAATAAACCTGATTTTAATTCCTGGGGGATAGCATGAATGGAAGGTTGGCTTATTTTAAGTAAGTTTTTTATAGTATTATATGTTGCATTATCTTTTTTAACTGCTGACATAAAAGATTTAAGATATACTGTATTGTTTCTGACTATATATATGGCTATAAATATAGTTATGTATATGTTCAAAGACAAAAGATTTAACAAATATATTATTTCTAGCCCTATGGTAATTATTTTATTTGCTAGCTACTTTACAAGTCCTTTGTTTATGCTATTGTTTCCTATAAATTTATTTGAATTTTTAATTTTAGCTAAACTTAAACCTTGGATTGGAATTGTAACAAATTTTATTTTGTTATTTCAAATGCCAGCGGCCCTTTCAAAAGAGTTTATTATTGTTACTTTTTTCAGTTACGCTTTATGTTTCATTATTTATGATAACTTGGAGAGAATAAGTTACTTAAGATATGAAAATAACAAGCTCAAGGAAAAAAACAATATTTTAGCTAAAGATTTAAGCAAGGATTTAGATTATCAACTTCAAATTAAGTATACTTCTCAAATAGAAGAAAGAAACAAAATTGCCCAGGAAATACACGACAATATTGGGCACACTATTTCAGGAAGTTTGATGCAATTAGAAGCAGTTAAGCTAATTATGGGTAAAGATGAAGAAAGAGCAAGAGCTATGCTGCAAAGTACCATTGATATTTTAAGAGAAGGTATGGAGAGTATAAGATACACTTTGAGAAATATCAAACCACCTATGCAGCAGTTAGGAATTAACAAGTTAAAGCTAATTGTGAGTGAATTTCAATTAAGCAGTGGAATGAAGGTTATTCTAATTTATGATAGTAAAATAGAGAAAATATCACATCAACACTGGAAAGTTATTAATGATAACACAAAAGAAGCTTTAACTAATTCTATTAAATATTCTAAGGCATCTAAAATAGATATAAAATTAGAAATTTTAAATAGGCTTGTAAAAGTAGAAGTAAAAGATAATGGAGAAGGAAATCTAAATATTAAAAAAGGCCTAGGAATTCTTGGAATGGAGGAGAGATGCGAAAATATAAATGGGAAGCTTGTAGTAGACGGCAGCAATGGTTTTTCTATTATAATGCTGCTCCCAATCTAATTTTAATTTACTGATTATTTTTTAGGGGGCAATTTTATGAAAATTAGACTATTAATTGCTGACGATGACTCTTTAATTCGAGAAAGTCTTAAGATAATTTTAGGAATGGATGAGAATATAGAAATAGTTGATACAGTAGATAACGGTCTAAAGGCAGTAGAAATGTGTACTAGAAATCCAATAGATATTGCACTGCTTGATATAAGAATGCCTATATTAAATGGTGTAGAAGCAGCAAAGGAGATTGCAGAAAAGACTAATTGCAAGCCTTTAATATTGACCACCTTTGACGAGGATGACTATATTAAAGACGCTATAAAAAATGGAGCAAAAGGATATATATTAAAAAATAACTCTCCAGAAAAGATAATTAATGCAATTAAAACTGTATATTCAGGAAATACTGTAATGCAAGATGAAATTTTGGATAAAATAAAAGAGGGGCTAAATTATAAAAAAAATTATATAGATGAGAGTATATTTACGGAAAGAGAATTGGATATAATAAAGGCTATAGCAGAAGGTTTATCTAATAAAGAAATTTCTTGTAAACTATTTATCTCAGAAGGAACTGTAAAAAACTACATTACTAATATATTATCTAAGACAAATCTAAAGCATAGAACACAAATAGCAATATACTATCTTAAAGGCGATGCCTAGAAAGAGGGGGAATTTTATGATTACAAGTAAAGAAGAGCTAAAAAAAATAGTAAATAAAGAGGTTGAAGATATATGGGTTATAGATCCTCATGCGCATGTTTTCCCGAAAGACTTTAAAAACTCACTAGTATGGGGAATAGATGAGCTTTTAACTGATAATCACTTAGTAAGCGAGTACTTAGAATTTAATGTAGTAGATAAAGCTGAGTTTATATTGCTTCCAAAGGAGCAGCAGGCAGATTTGATTTGGAAAACCTTATTTATAGATAATACTCCTGTTAGTGAAAAACAAATAGGAATAATATATATTTTAAATAAGCTAGGAATAGATATCTCAACAAAGGATTTAAAAGAAATAAGAGAATACTTCAAAAATGTAGATTTAGAAGAGCATATAGATAAGGTTCTTAAGGCTGCAAAAGTTAAAGAATTAGTTATGATAAATGATCCTATGGATGATAAGGAAAGAAAGATTTGGCAAAAGACCGGTAATGGTGATGAGCGATTTAAGTCTGCCATATCTGTTGATGCATTATTAAATAACTATAAGGATAGCTATAAAAAATTAAGAGAGATGGGCTATGAGGTAAATAACAGATTAGACGAAAAAGCCTTAAAAGAGATAAAGCGATACTTAATAGAGTGGATAAAAAAGACAGAAGCATTATACTTATCAGCAGTTATGCCACCTGATTTTTTACTTCCTGCTTTTTTTCAAAGCGAAAAGATTATGAAGTACTGTATTATTCCTGTATGCAAAGAATTTAATCTTCCTTTTGTAATGATTATAGGAATAAAAAGAGGAAATAATACTAAGTCAGGAGAGTTTACTGATTTTGTTGCTAAGGGAAGAGTTGCAGCAGTTGAATATATGTGCAGAGCTTATCCACAAAATAAATTTATAATAACTATGGCTGCAAGAGAAAATCAGTATGAACTAATAAATGCTACAAAAAGATTTAAGAATTTATATCTTTTTGGATGTGGAAGTGATCTTAGCGGATCAAACCTTATAGAAGAAACTACAAAGCTAAGAATGGAAAGCTTAGGCTTAGCATTTATTTCTCAGTATTCTGATGCAAAAGTTTTAGAGCAGTTAATCTATATATGGGGCTTTATAAGAAAAACAATAGCAAATATATTAATTGAAAAATATAAAGTTCTTTTGAAGCTAGGATGGGAAATTTCTGAAAAGGAAATAAAGAGAGATGTAGAAACTTTGTTCAATAATAATTTCAAAAGAATGATAAGAGAATAAAAACTGCAATAAATATGACTTTAGTCATACCATAAAAGTGACTTTTTCTAGTAAGAGAAAAGGTCACTTTTTTATATAATAAAATCAATAGAGGAATTATTTATAAATAAGGGGAGAATTAGAATTATGATGAAAATAGTTAAAATTGAAGGTTTAATTAAAAGATTTGGAGATTTAACTGCTGTAGACAACATCAATTTATATATAGAAGAGGGAGAGATTTACGGATTACTGGGTCCAAATGGAGCAGGTAAAAGTACAACCATTAATATAATGTGTGGACTATTATCTATGGACAAAGGTAAAATAGAAATTTTAGACAAAGACATAGTAAAGGAAGCATATTTTACTAAAAAAAATATAGGTATGGTTCCTCAGGATATAGCAATTTACGAAGATTTGACAGCCTACGAAAATGTAAAATTCTTTGCAAGTCTTTATGGGTTAAAAGGAGAGGAATTAAAAAAAAGAACTAGCGAAGCCTTAGAATTTGTAGGTCTTTCAGATAGGGCTAAGCAATTTCCTAAGGGGTTTTCAGGTGGGATGAAGAGAAGACTTAATATAGCCTGTGCTATAGCTCATAGACCAAAACTTATTATTATGGATGAGCCAACTGTAGGAATTGATCCTCAATCAAGAAATCATATTCTTCAATCTGTAAAAAAGTTAAATTCTATGGGATGCACAATAATATACACTACTCACTACATGGAAGAGGTTGAAGCTATTTGTACTAAAATAGGAATAATAGATCATGGTAAGGTTATAGCAGAAGGAACTAAAGAAGAATTAAAATTAATTGTTACAGATAAAAATACTGTAAAGATAAGTGTAGATTTAATTGATAAGGTAGATGTAGAAGAAATTAAAAAGATAAATGGAGTTATAGATGTAAGTGTTGATGAATATGAGATAAAAATAAGTTCCCATAAAGAAGTTAATAATTTAGATAAGCTAATAATTTATTTTACTGAAAGGGATATACAGATACAAAATATTGAGACTCATAAACCAGATCTTGAAACAGTATTTTTAACCCTTACAGGCAGAAAATTAAGAGATTAGGGGTGAAATTATGAGTATATTAAATATAGCTTTTAAAGAGATTAAGGAAAGATTTAGAGATAAAAGAACTATGCTAATAATGACCTTGTTCCCTATTATTCTGATTTTAATATTAGGAACAGCATTTTCAAAGGCTATGAGTGATACTATAGACTTAGGTAAAAATGAAGTTATCTATACAGTAAAAGGAGAGGGGAATGTTTCTAAAGCCTTCGATTCTTTGAAGGAGGACCTGAAAAATTACAAGGTAAGCTTCATATATGAAAAAGATGAAAATAAGGCATTAAAGGCAATTGGAGATTCAAATTACTCCTGCTATATAGTATTTGATGAAAATAATAAAGAAATAAAGCTTTATAAAAATGATAGATATAATTTAAATGCTAGTCTTATTGAAGGAATATTAAACACATTTGTTCAAAGATATAACGTAATAAGTGAAATTGCATCAGTAAATCCAAGGGCCATAGGGCAATTAAATAGCGAGAAGCATCCTCAGTATATAAGTGTGGAGTCCTTAGATAAAAAGAAGCAGCCAAGAGCAATTGATTATTATGGAATTACCATGACAACTCTTATTATATTATATGCTTCTATGACTGCAGGCTATGGTATGAGTTCTGAAAGAACTAGAAAAACTTTAAATAGAATTTTTATAAGCCCTCTAAAAAAGCAGGAAATTTTTACAGGAAAGGTATTAGGATTCTTGGCTATTACTCTAATTCAAATTGCTATAGTTCTTTCCTTTGGAAAATTTGTTTTAAAGATTAATTGGGGTGATAATATTTTACCTGTAATTGCAGTACTAGCGGCGGAAATAGTTATGGCAGTTTCTATTGGAGTAGCAATATCCTTTATAGCAAAAAGTGAAGCAGCTATGGCTGGTGTATTAAATATGGTTATTGTTGTAATAGCATTTTTAGGAGGGGCTTATTTTCCAATAGATCAAATTAATAGTGCAACTCTAAATGCTATTGCTAGATTCTCACCAATTAGATGGGTTAATGATACTATGTTTAATGTTATATATTTAGGAGATTTTAGTAAGATGATTCCTACAATATTAATTAACCTGATTATAGGATTAATACTGATGTTAATATCATCAATGGCATTTAGAAAGGAGGAAGTATAAATGAAAAATATAATATTACTAGCACTAAATACTTTCAAGGTTACCTTCAGAAAAAAGTCCAATATATTGGTTTATTTAATACTTCCTGTAGCATCTATATTATTTATGATGAATGCTATGAGTGGAGAAGGCAGCGGAACTATAAAAGTGGGAATAGTAAATAAAGACAAAGGTTCAATGTCAGAAAAAATGACAAAGTATCTAGAGAATACTGGCAGATTTAAAAATATATCTATTGAAGAGGGACAGATTAGTGATTTTGTAGTAAATAAAAAGGTAGACTTAGCCTTAGTAATACCAGAGAATTTTGAGAAAAGTATATATGATGGCACTTTTAAGTCAATGAGAGTAGTATCTTTAAAAGGACAAGAAGTAACTGTCTGGGTTGAAAGTTACACTAATATGTATGTTAATAATCTACTAGATATTAGCAAAGCTTCAGGTGGAAACAAAGAAACCTTCAATAAAATATATGAAAAATTTGAGAAGGGACAGGTCTCTTTAAATGTAGAGAAGGTTAAAGATAAAAGCTTGAGCAAGGGTATAACTCAGCAAGGTTTCGGGTTTTTCATAATGTTTATGTTAATAAGTTCTAGCATAACTTCAAATATAATACTAAAGGAGAAAAAGGAAAGAGTTTATCAAAGGATATGCTCTACTCCAGTAAGCTCTAAAATCTATATTGTGGGAAATATTATAGCTAATTTAACAATAATATCAGTACAAATAATACTAGGATTAGTTGCAATAAAGAAAATTCTTAAGATTGAAACCTATATTCCAGACTTAAAGCTTTTTCTAGTGATGTTTATTCTAGGAATTGTAGCAGTTGGAATTGGGATGGTTATTGTTGCTTTTTCTAAATCCTCAGCAGAGGCAGGCAATTTATCAACACTTATAGTTACCCCTACTTGTATGCTGGGAGGATGCTTTTGGCCACTAAGTCTAATGCCAGATAATCTTCAAAAGGTATCAAATTTTATTCCTCAAAAATGGGCAATAGATGCAATAGCAAAGCTTCAAAACGGATTAAGCCTTTGGGATATAAGAATGAATATATTTATAATGCTAGGCTTTGCATTAGTATTCTTCGCACTAGCTGCATTTAAGATGAAAAATACAGATAAGACTGGAAGCTTTGTTTAGAAAATTAGGCTATGTTTTAAGAGATTTTTGATTTCGTATAATATCGAAAACAATTCTAGATTTAGAATAACTACCGTAGCTAAACTTTCATTAACTCGCACAGCTCAGACAAATGAAAGTTCTTAACGCTACAATAGTTATTCTAAATAAGAATTGTAATTTCTAATAAGCAGAGAACCCAAATCTATGATTTGGTGTGAATCGCTTACTCCTTGGAGGAACGACAAGGAG
>Ga0074193_1000669_pt1 | contig 53130 bp, 44 predicted proteins | sample EPASupsiteHSE605_FD_64523 | JGI IMG/M metagenome (GOLD analysis project Ga0074193, IMG submission 64523) | Bioremediated contaminated groundwater from EPA Superfund site, New Mexico - Sample HSE6-05 | ecosystem: Environmental > Aquatic > Deep subsurface > Groundwater > Contaminated ...
AGAAAAATGTCATTTGTAGTGATGGAATAATTTTTGTGAAAAAAAAAAATACCCATATGATTTTTTTTTTTTTTTATTATTTTTGTTTTTTTTTTTATTTCTCCCCCCCCCGCCATATCCTGATAAAGGAGTAACCCGGATGAAAAAGCTCTCTTTTTTTTCCTTCGCTATTCTGCTGTTTGCCCTTCTCTCCGCTTGCGGCACGGCGGCGCAAAAATCTCTGCCTGCGGCACAGCCTGACGCTGACAGTCAGTTCGGAGTGGACAAGAACATTAACATTGATACCATCGATGACTGGCTTAACCGCGACGATGTGGCCTATCGGGACGTGCGTATGCTTTATGACCCGGCCGACTATGCTGCCATCGGCGGCGAGGCGGACCTGACTCACACCATCGAGGGCTTTAAAATCGTGCCCTACCCCTATATTGCCACGCTGCAGGAACTGCCCGTTTCCGGCGCATACTGCGGCGAGTGTCTGTTCACGGTGACATGGGGGACTGACGGTGCTGTTGTCTCCGCCGAGCCGAATTACGAGGAATCCATAATGATTCTTGAGGAGCTGTTCCCGAAGGAAAAAGCCATTTTTCTTATGTGCGGCGGCGGGGGCTATTCCGGCATGATGCGGTCTCTGCTGATTTTTCTGGGCTGGGACGCAGCGAAGCTGTATAACATCGGCGGCAACTGGAGCTATAAAGGCGCACATTCGCTTGAGCTTATCGTCTACCCCGAGAATGCCGACGGCAACAAGATTTATGCCACATGGCGCGCAGACTACGCTTATATTGACTTCTCACGCCTCCATTCCAGCGGAAAATGACTATGAAAAGTAAAGCAGCAGTGCTGCTTATCATCACGTTGCTTTTTCTGACGGGCTGCTCATCCTCCGCGTCACCCGAAACGCAGGAGAACGCATTTACCGAGTTTACCTACACGCACTATTCGTCCGGGGGCACACCGGAGGAATACACCGCCGTCATCTTGTTCGAGCAAGCCTGCTCCACCTTCACGGCGTATCAGGTGGCTTACGCCTCCTGCACCTGCCGAGACCCGCTCGTCAGTTATCTTTCGGTCTGCTATGTGGAACTGTTGAATACCAAGCAGTCGTCGGAGGAGGCCGCCATACGCACTATCACCTTTGGGAACAACATGGGGCTTTACGGTGACAGCAACCCGAACTACTACATACCGGAGTACACGGAAGAGTACATGGATGAGAACTTTGTCCAGCGGCTTGTCGGCGCGACAAAGAGCGATTTTGACAGTTGGCAGGGTTACGGCAGCCAGCTTTCCTGCGTGGATGCTGACGCGGTATCAGGTGCGACGGTTACCACCGGCAACACAAGCTCGATGCTCAAGAGCCTCTTTGCGTATCACGCAGAGAAATATTACGGGGAGAAAAGCAAATGAATAACATCTTCCTCATGGGTGAGGTGGGAATTGGTAAGTCCGCTGTAATATCAAAAACCCTCGCGCTGCTTCCGGCCGTTGTCTGCGGCGGTTTCCGCACGGTCAGCGCGGCGCCCGTTACCGAAGGCGCCATGCTGGACGTATTCATTGAAAAGGTCTGGGAGGCAACGCCGCACGACTTCGCCAATCTGGCGGGCACACGCTGGGGCGATCGCCGCGTTACTCCTTACCCGGCAGCCTTCGATACCGTCGGAGTCTCCATACTCGCTTTTCCTCCCGCTGACGCGGCCCTCCTCCTCATGGACGAACTGGGGGTGATGGAAGACGGTGCGGAGCTCTTTCGTCAGGCAGTCATGGCTGTGCTGGACGGGCCGCTGCCCGTGCTCGGCGTCATCAAACCCAAGCATTCCGGTTTTCTCGACGCAGTACGCGCACACCCGCGCAGCGCTGTAATTGATGTCACGGAGAATAACCGCGACGAGCTTCCCGCCCGTCTTGCCGGCTTGCTAATTGAAGATATTCCGCACGACGCGTTTGGTCTTTGAAACAACAATCTGATTTTAGTTGCCAGACGAACAGAGAAAATGGGATAATTGAAGCGATGATCAATGTTAATGTGCAGGCTTTAGCACAGATGACCGATTAAGAGGCGACGCAGATTACCGCCAGCCACACGTACCGGGCGGACTTGCTGAAAACCGCCGCCCGACTCTCCAAGTATCCATATCACGAACTCACCAGCGAAGACGGCAGTATAAACGCATAAAGAAGCGAGTGTTCTTACAGCACTTTCAAATGCCGTAAGAACACTCGATATGGCAGGTTCGGTCACATTAGATGCAACCAAAAAGCAAACCTTTTTGTGACTGCAAATTTTTAATCATTAATTTTGCCTAGACATTTATTTAATACTTGTTTTAAATTCGATGTATCATAAACTGAATCAATCATGGACTGAATTAGTTCCTCTACCGGTACTATGCTCCAGTCAACTTTGTATCCATTCTTAAGAAAGAGCAATCGCATAAATTCGCGCGTCGCTCTGCCGTTTCCCTCGCGGAAAGGATGGATATAATTGAGTTCGGCAAAATAATATGCACTTCGATCTACAAGATGCTCCCAATCCAAACCGAGGAAGTAGTTTTCTTTGCAAAGACCGAATAACAACTTTGTAAGTTTGGCTTTAATTTCACCGTGAGCAAGAAACTGAGTTTCTCCCTTGGCAATATCCTCATAGCGGAAATGCCCTGCAAATGTATACAAATCACCCAGTAGCCACCTGTGAATTTCACAGAGATGGTTGACGGTGAAATGTCCAGGAACGGGATTCTCCATTAATTCAGTCTGACGTGTCATAGAAAGATCGGCTTCGACGCGTCGGAGTAATTTGTGATCCATGATACCCAGCTTATTACGCAAAACATTGCTATCCTTGTAGCAATAGTGTGATCCGGCAACCGCATATACCTCGTATTTGCCAAATCCATCAGGCATTTATCTTCCTGCTTTCAAGCCCGTAATTACGCTTGATTAGCTCCACGGCCTTATCACCAGACAATTGGCCATCTGCGACCCGTTCACAGATACGCATAGCCTCTCTACTCGGAGTAAGCTTCTCGATAGCATGCGTGGAAACGGAGTATTTCACATTTTCTGCTGTTTTATTTGGCATATTCGTCACTCCTCGAGATGTTTGCATTATGGCAAGACAATTATCAATAGACGACTGATCTAGAGCGCCGGTCAAGTCCTCACAAACATTATAATAGCCTATCACATGCATTGTGTCTATTTATTTTTCGAAGCTTTAACCATTTTAAAAATACTTCATTAAGGTAAACTGTCCTAGTATATTATAATTATAACACAATTTGATTCTGCATTCCAGTATAAACCATCATGCGATCTCGCGAGGTTCGTCTGTTTTGAAAAGCTGGTACCCAAGATGGAAGTATCGTTTCATATTGAAATATTGAATTGCAAAGCTCTGGAAAATTCCCGTTTGTCGCCGGTAGCAATGTTATTTTACCAGCTCTTGCTCTATCTCTGCACCATTGTTCAAATAAATTCTGATTTTATTCTTATCCACCACCTTGACTGTATTCACCAGTTGCCGAATCACATGGTCATCCCATTCTGCAAGTTCTGGGGAGGTTTCCTGAAGCAAGGTTTCGGCTTCTTTGATCCGATACGTTGCAGCCGCATCTTCTGCCTGCAAATGCTGGAGTGTGGCTTTTCGCTCGTTGAGCGTATTTACCTCATCCGTCATTGTCTTAAAACGGTCTGCATAGGCGGTGAATCCGCCCTCTGAGGCTGAACATTCCAGAAGTCTCTTCATCTCAGCGTGTAGCGATTCAATCCGACGGTCAATATCACCAATGCTCATAGTCTCGCCGGATACGGGTGACAGCTCTACGAGTATGGCGTCTGTGATTTGACTGATCAATTCATTCTTGGAACTCATCGCGGAATTGATCGCAGCAAGTATGGCAGCCTGAAGCGGCGCTTCATCAAGGGTAGGCGAGTCTTTGCAATACTTGGTTCCGTACTCTAGGCGACTGATACAGCGCCAGATGATACGTTTTTTACCACTTCGTGACCATGTGCATCTGCGATAAAGCGTACCGCATTCGCCACAGACCAACCGCTCTGTCAGAGCGTACTGACTGCTGTAGCAGGCGCGTCCCGATACGCACTTTTTCTGTGAGGCGGCTTTTGTTCCTGCGCGGCGGGCTATTTCTGCCTGCACCGCATCAAAGATTTGCCGATTAATGATACCTTCGTGGCTGTTCTGAATCAAGTATTTGGGGAGCTGCCCGTTGTTTTTGACCACCTTGCGGCTGATGCAGTCGCTAATATAGGTCTTTTGCAAAATCGCATCACCGCAGTATTTTTCGTTTCTGAGGATGCCCTGAATCGTGCTGACTGACCAAACTGTGTCACCGGAATTTGTTTTAATGCCGCCATCATCCAACGTTTTCTTAATGGTGCGGACGCTGTCACCGGCGAGATAAACATTAAAGATATGGCGTACAACCTCAGCCTGCTCAGGGATGATTTGCGGCTTGTTGTCTTCGCCGCGTTCATAACCGTAGAGCTTGGAATATTGAAAGCTGACCTTGCCTTCACGCATGGCCTGCCTCTTGCCCCAGCGGACGTTGGCGCTGATGGACTCGCTTTCAGCCTGGGCGAAGGCACCTAGCATAGTGATGAGGATTTCGCTGTCGGTTTCGAGCGTATTTATATTTTCCTTTTCGAAGATGACGGCAATTTCGAGAGCTTTGAGTGCACGTATGTAATTGAGACAGTCCACCGTATTGCGCGCAAATCGGGAGATGGACTTGGTCAACACAACATCTATTTTATTCTGGCGGCATAGCCTGATCATGCGGATGAACTCGGGCCGTTTTCTTGCCGAGGTGCCGGTGATGCCTTCATCCGCGAATATCCCCGCCATGGTCCATTCCTTATTGTTCATGATTTTGTCGGTGTAGTAGTTTTTCTGCGCCTCATAGCTGGTTAGCTGTTCTTCGTCATCGGTTGAGACACGACAGTAGGCGGCAACACGAAGTTGGTACGCAATTGCTTTGCCCTTGGACAACTCCTGTTTTGCGGGTATTGTAACGACTCTTGGTGCTGCAGAGTTCATGTCGTGTGGCCCCTTTCGATGATCTGTCCGTTTTTCAGTTTCAGGCTGACCTCACCGTTGGTATTTACTACGACCGCCGTAGCTATGGTATGCAGGATGGCAGCTGTTGGCTCATGTTCGAGATCTGCATCCATCAGCGCCTGACGTATCCGTATGGTCTCATAATCTTCAGAGCCGACAGCATTAATTTTATTGGTGGCTAGAGAAACGATGATGGCCTTAGCTGCCGACTCATCAAAATTTGGCTTGTCCAATTCGCGGTCGAGTTCATCCTGAAGCCGAGAAATCTCCATATTGGATTCCCATTTTTGCGATTCGGAATGGCGGATAAGACTTGGATCGGCAATCAGTTTACAGAGCAGGGCGTTTACCTGGGCCTCAATTCGTATCGTTACCTTCCCGTTACAAAGCCTCCGTAGCTCTTTCTGTATCTCCGACTTTTGCATCGGGATCGCTTTTTGTACCTGAAGTGTAATGGCGGTATCATATTTTTCCGGTGTAATGATAGCAGCATAATCTTCGGTGCCAAGGTATCTGGCATCCTTCAAAATCCGTGCTACCATATTTTTGTTCCATGCTTTCTCGGCTTCGTAAGGGATGCTTCCTTCTGCCAGGGCCGCGGTGATGGCTTTGAAAGAAGACCCGGCAAGATATTGCTGGAAGATTGTTTGAACGACTTCAACCTCCTGTCGGAGCGGTACAATTTTGCCATTTTTTATTATATAGCCGAAGGGCAGCTTGCGGTTTCCCACTTATCTCACCGTCCGTTCTATGGGTTCTAAAAGCTCCAGCCCGTTTTTAAACTGGAAACGAAGCCGATCATTGCTCTCTACTATTATTTTGTCAACAATGTCTCCGAACAAGCTTTCATCGAAGTTGTCGAGAAAATCTGGCGCGGAATCCAGCAGCTCCAGCAATTCCCGCGTTTTGGGGATGGTGTCGTCGCCATCCGCAGAGAGAAACCGTTCCTTCTCCAACTTTGCAGTGCGCAGCATTTCAGCAAGCTCATTGGAGCTCCTAATATAAAAATCAGAATCGACCAGCCCGGAGCTTTTCAGCTCACAAAGCAGTCGATTCTGTTCAGAGATATCACCGATTCTTTTATTCAGAGCAATGATGTCCTCGCTCCAGAGCATTCGGCGGTTCCGAAGCTTCGAGAGCTGGGAGAGCATCTCCGTGAGAATAGGTTCTCCATGATGCTTAAGTTTGTAGTACATTCGCAGAAAAGCAGCGTGGATTTCCTCCTCTGGAATCTGCGTAATGGGACAGCGCTCTTTACCCATGTCATGGTCCCGGCACAGCCAATAGGTTCTGCCGCTGATATGCTTCTGGCGGAAGTTACCACCACATACTCCACAGCAGAGCGCGGCACCAAGCGGCATGCGTTTGGTCTTGGGCTCGGCGTGGTATTTATCTTTTCTGCATTTTTGAAGGCTTTGTGCCGCCTGATACACAGCGCGCTCAACAATGGCCGGGTGGGTATCCTCGGCGTAATACTGCTCGCGCTCACCCCGGTTTGGAAGTTCAATCGTAGGGAGCGTGTCTGTTCTATATGTCTTCTGCCAGAGAGAATCGCCGATGTATTTCTCATTCCGAAGGATACGCGACACAGCTCTATAAGTCCAATTGCGGTATTCGTCGCTGCCTGTAAGAATGTTTTCCTGATTAAGTTGTTCCGCAATCTGCCGCATGCCCATACCGGACAGGTAATCGGAAAAGATACGGCACACGATCTCGGCCTGCGTAACATTGATTTCAATCCTTTTATCCACTCTCATATAGCCGAATGGAAGCTGCATGGGAACGAAGGTGCCGCTTTGCATTCGCTGGGTGAAGCTCCAGCGCATATTGCCTGAGATGGATTGGCTTTCGGCCTGGGCAAAGCTGGCAAAGAATGCGGTCATCATCTCGCCGCTCATAGTGGCGGTGTCGATGTTTTCTTTCTCGAAAAGTACGCCGATGCCCAACGACTTGAGTTCACGGATAGCCATGAGGCAGTCTTTGGTATTGCGGGCAAACCGGCTGATGGATTTGGTTATAACCCGATCGACTCGGCCTCGACGGCAATCAGCAAGAAGCCGCTGGAAGTCTTCCCGTTTTTCAGCCGATGTCCCTGTCACTGCCTCATCTGCGTAAATATCGGCCAGAGTCCATTTTTCATTGCTGGAAATAAGAGCAGTGAAATACCGTGTTTGCGCAGCGAAGGAGTTTCCCTGATCATCTGAGGCAGAGCTGACGCGGGCATAAGCGGCAACTCGCAGCTTAGCGGTATCCTGATGCTGTGTCGCCTCGATAACGATGATGTTCCTTTGCTTTTGTTCCAATGCAAGACTGCCTTCAACCTTCTGCTCCATGGTATTTCACCTCCTTTTCAAGCACAAACATTACCACTAATTTGTTTCAATAGCTACTGAAATAGCTGAATAAAATCAGAAGAAAAGAATAATATCCGCCCTGAGAGAGGCGGCGATTCTTGCGGAGATTTTTGCGATTTCCGACTTGCTGAAGCCGGTTTGATCTAACGACCGAAGCAGGGTTTTGATCCCGCAGAAATCAATATTTGCATTTTTTGTAGACATGGTAATTCCTCCGTGGTTTTTGATTTCTTAATATAACAAAAATAGGGGCCGCTCGATTTGGTTGAGCAAGTTGGTCGCTATGTTCTTACATTTTGAGCGGCCCCCATGAGTTCTGACATTAATTCAAATATTATAGAGCTCTGTTCGACACTACTTCCCGAGCCAGGGCAACGAACAAGAACAGCGGCGGGCGCCGCTTCACAGGCATTTCACCTCCCCGAGGATCTCTCCGGGCCGCCCCCATTGCGTGAGTCTGTGGCTGGGCGGGAGTATCATTGTAGGCTGACGAGGTCGTTGCAAGGCAGCGTGCCACGGCTGTTTCCGGACGGAAGGGTACCGCTCACCACCACTGTCCGTCTTTGTCGGCAGTTGCCTGCCGCGGTGGGTCGTCGCGCCTCCTCCGGCGTTGCTTGTCCTTATCGGGCTCGTCAGCTAACGTATTCATGTCGTTGGATATGACCGCTTGATGCGGTGTTTTTCAATGTGCAGAGAGAGGAAAATAATTTATCCCCTCACTGTGTAGGCAGCGAGAAAGGCTTTTTGATAACCAAATCTCAAAAATTATTGAAAATATTTTTTGCCGCGCTCAATTCGCTTCAAGATGCCTATCTGTGAAATGCCAAACAATGCAGCAATTTCAGGCTGCGTGCGTTCATAAATCACCAGAAGTGTCAGCAGTTCCAAATCTTCATTGGACAATTGCCGCAGCTTGCCTGCAAGTTCCTGATTGTCAATTGCCTGAATCCAGTCGTACCGCCCATAAAAATCACTCTCTGAAAACGCTACGGACAGAGTTTCATATTTTTGAAAAAGTGAGCTGCGTTCATCGCTCTCGTCCATGATTTCGTTGTCAAAGCTATGTCTATTACTTTTGCTTCTTTGGCAGTGTGTTCTCTACTTTTCCTACTTAACTGTCAGTCATCAAGATAATTATCATGCTTTTTTGTCAGAGCACTGTCCTTTCTATGGGTACCATTTTACTTTTCTCTGCCTATAACGTTTCCTTAAATTGATTCCTTCTTGGGGGCCCACTGTGAACCCCGGCTGGGTCCAGCGAATAGTTATCAAGAGGTTTTTTGAGAAATTCAGAAGAATAGTTCGTCTTTGCATATTGGTCATGTACAATATAAAGACGCACTGATCCCTTGGCGGACACTATGGATTAAACTGTGTCTGTGACTACAGTTGCTCGTAAAAGTTGGTGTAACTTGTTTTCAATTGACCTTTCAATTCACGGTTTTCCATCTCCTATTTCTTGATTTTTCTTTGTAGGCTGGTAATAACCGCAGCTTAATTTATCTCATCCACGGAAACTTTTATCTGCCCAGTAGACGTTAACGAGCAGCTTGTGGCGATGACCCATGAGCTTGCCGATATGCTCCGTAAGAACCGCACAATTGATTGGCAGAAAAAAGATAGAGCCCGAGCCGGAATGAGGAAAATGATAAAGCATCTTCTTAAGAAATACGATTATCCTCCGGAAGGCGGTGAGGATGCAGTTGCGACCATCCTCCGCCAGTGCGAACTTTGGGCGGATAGCGTGGCGTAATAATAAAGCGGGCGGTGACAAAATCACTGCCCGCATCTACCTATTTGGCTAACCTGAGTTTTGCATCCTGATTACGCTTTTTCATCTTATTAAAACATTTTTTGCAATTCATATTGGTGTCAAACGAATTCGTTTCTTCAATGCTAATTTTCCCAACGCAAATTTACGTATTGCTTGTTCTGCCTGAATAAACAATACGGCATGAAGTGCCAGCCTCTCCGGCGAGTGGTTCCACGTGATTTGGAGAATGGTGAATACGGCGGTGTAGACTCGACAGTAGCGTCGCGCGAATTGTCGTCATAGCTTTCTTCATCATGTGGTCAGCCTCGGCGCTGAGCCGCACGGTAAAGCGATATCTTTCTTCTGGCATTTTCATTCCTCCTCGCTTGAAATCTGCGCTGATGCCGACTGTGATGCGCGGAAAAGCCTGACAACGCGGGCTTTCCCGCGCAGTGTGGTGACCGATCTGGTGCAAACCTTCAAATTTGATGCCACAAAACGGCGGTGCATCCCAAAGCCAAAAACCTTTGTGCCACCGCATCCCGGCCCGCTCTGCGGGACGGTGTAAAAGGCGGTGATGATGTCACCGCTTTATCCTGTACACAAATCGAACGGTTTCTTGACCTCCCATGCAACTCTCGAAACCCGCCGTACAGCGCCGCAACGCGGCCTCCACGTTCCTCGGCGAGCACGGATGCCACCCCTGCCCGAAAATCGGCACACAGGGGCAAACAGTGGCCGACACAGTGCTAAGCGCCGCTTATACTAAAGGCATATAACTGCTAATTAGTTGTCCAAATGCGGAATCGTAATGGTTTTTTCGAGTGTTTCCCATTTGAAAGTTAAGTCTATTGGTTTGAGGTTGTTTTTTTCATAAAACAGGGCTTTTAAAGCGTCTTCAGGTTCTTCACCATAGAATTCAGGGCGATAAATCAGAAATATTCCTGCAGAAAATATCAGTTGGATTTTATGGTTATAGCTTGTACTCCTTACAATAATTAGACGATTACCTTTATTTGCGCAAGATGCTTTGTTTTCTCTTTACAGCATGGACATGAACATTTCCCCATCAATCGAAATAATCTCATCAATTGAGGATTATTCAGTTGGTGCAATTGGCAAGATTATTTCTTGTCCGACATATATTAGATTCTCATTGGCAATGCCATTGAGTGCCAAAATGTTTCTTGCGTTTCCTCCATAACTTATGCCATGAGCCGTACATATTTTTGACAGGGTATCACCTTCCTGAACAGTATACGATGTATAAACGACCATATTGTTATCTTCTATCGCACCTTCAAGCATAGCTTGCAGATTAGCAAGGACTTCTTCTTGATTATCAAGCATAATCCTTTGCGATTCGATTTGCTCAATCATCTCTTTAACCGTGATATTTTCACCAATAGGCTCCGATAGGGTGTCTTGCAATTCTTGGATATTTGAGTCCTGTTGAGCGATTATCGTTCCCAATTCTTTTTGTTGTTGCATTTGGGCTTGAAGACGATTGTTTACAGAAATAAACATAGCAGTACCGGCAACGACGACCAAAGCAAGAAGTACGGAAAGAACAATGGTCGTCTTTTTTGATGCGATAGCTTTTTCCGAAGTCTCCGCTTTCGGATTGCTTTGCTCAATTTTTATTGGCTTTCCAACATCATCGAAAATGTAGAAACCCTTCAGCTTCTCAACTTTTCCATCCTTCCATTGGAAAAATCCCCGAATGTTTTGAATCGGATCAACGACATATGCAACTTGAAATGGCATATTAAAGAAATTGTCTTCAATAAACATATCATAGTTTGACAGAAATATGCCGTAGTTGGGATGAGTGTGCTGCCATCCCAGCATTCGAAGCTGGGGGTAAAGCTTGTCTTGTTCGCCATGCACATATTCCCATGTTTCATGCGTAAAAGTTAGTGTGGATACGGAGGCGTCTGTGAATTTTGCTTCGATGAACTCAGATATTACCACATGGATTTTCCCAAGTTCTTCACAATACTCTCCCAACAAAATGCTTCCTAGCTCCATTGAAGTATCGGAATGAGAATACTTTTCTATTTTTCTATAAATGTCTTGCTTTATATAGACTTTCACATCGTCATTCTCAATTTCCCCGACAGCAATGAAATTGAGAGGCAACTGAACATTGCCTTCTATTACCGGCGTATCTTCCAACAGTTCAATACTTGTGTCTTTCTCCATCTTCTATTGACCTCCTTCGGTTATAGGGTAATTATCCTAACCAGTGCTGCATAACCTATTGCTGTTAATACCGCAGAAAGCGTATTAGTACCACCGTTCTTTTGAATATGTTGTGTCAGCATCGGCTCTTGCAATGAACTTCCGACCGTATTTTGCTTTTGAACATATTGCATATAGAGACCATTTGCAAATATCCCAAAAACTACATATCCAGCCAACAGCAAAACACTTCCAATAACACCTAAAAGAGATAATACGAACGCTCCGCCCAACACACCGGCACCTATACCATACATTTTTCTGTATATGCACCAGTAAGGAGCAAGGAAGAACGCAACCCAATTCCAGCTTGTGCTTTTGTTGCCAGACCGCATTTTATGAAATTTTCTTTGGTAATAACCAATGTTTTGAACTATGTATCTTTCTTCACCGTCAGATGCTAAACCATATGACGGTTGCTGCGGAGCACCGCCTACATATTGTTGATCACCTACTACGTTTGGGACTTGTCTTACAGTATTCAGATTTTGAAGCGAGAAGGTGTGACCGCAATGCTTGCAAAACATATCCGTAGGGTCGTGGGCGCTTCCACAAGCTGGGCAATATGCCTGAATGAAATCGCTGTCAGACGGAAAGAGTTCTATGTTAAACTCTGCGTCAATGTCTGGCGAATCGGTCTTCCTACTCATCAACTCAGGGTTTTCTATCGTTCCATTGCAGCCGAAAGTCGTGCATCCCTGGTTCTCGATCCAGCAGTCTTTATGGTGAGGCATTTCGCACTCACTACAGACCACAACATCATCGTTTTCAGTGAACTCGCCTTTGCAGTATGGACAAACCTTCCCTACGAATTGGTTCATGGCTTGCTTCCTTCTTCGGGGGCTGATGTAGGTTCGCTAGCTTCACCCAATGCATCACTATCATCATTTGCATTGTCTTCTTGTCCCTTGGTATCCTCTGTGGAATTTGGTAGCAACTCATTGATTTTCGTGCGCAAATCGTAAATCTGCTGTTGCATATAAGTCAAGCTTTGATTTGCACTCGACACAATAGTCTCCTGCTGTTTCTGCAGAGTTGCGACCTTTCCGTTGAGACTGATAACAGATATGACTAAAAACACAACAATGGCAAGAAGCGCGGCAATGATAACATTGTTCAGTGCAAAAGAGCTCTTCTTTTCAGCGTTCTTTTCGGCTTTTTCTACAACTGATTCGATATTGATTCTTGTGCCAGTCTTATCAAAGATATAGAACCCCCTACATCTTTCTATTTTTTCGTTAATCCAGAAGTAGAAACCTTCTATCCCTTGTATCGGATCAACGACAAAGGCAATTTCGTATTCCTCCTTGAAAAAGTTCTCTTGAATGAACTTATCATATTCGGATAAGAAAATACCAAAGTTTGGATGGGTGTGAATCCATCCAACTATTTTTTTACCGGGGAACTTTTTTGCTATTTCTTTATGGCAATAATCCCAAGTCTCATGAGTAAACTTTAGTGTTGTAGGGGTAGCCTTACAGTATTTTGCTTCGATAAAGCCCGCAATAACGATATTTGTCTTTCCAAATTCCTCAATCACACTGCCTATCAGCATCCCACCGCTTTCGTTTTCTGTCTTTGCTTCAGCAAAACGATGAATTGCCTTATATGCCGGTTGAGAAATGTAAATGTTTTTATTTTCCTCAACCTTATTACCCATAGTGACGATATTTTGCGGTAGTCTGTTCTCATCGTCTATCAAATTTGATGCAGCCGGGTTTTTCCCCGTTCGCTTCTTAGCCATATATTCACTCCTCGATTTCTATCTCAAAATCGGTTCTTTCCGATGGATCAATTGCACTCATTTTTGCCTTTTTCTTTTTATGCAATAAGACGATGGTAAAAGTAATATTTAGCAGAATGGAAATGCACAATGCCACCATTAACATGGGATTGTTCTTACTGCCCTCAGCATTATCATTGTTCTCCGTGTCAGAATTAGAGATTGTTTCCTCTGCGATTTTCTGGACAGTCAGATCTCCAGCCACATGAAAATCATCATCAAGTTCAATTCCGCTTTCAGTTAAAAAATCGCGGACAGTAGTCATAGGAATTGAGAGCCCGATTCCTTCGCTGTCTGACATTTTTAGCGTGTTAATCCCTAGCACTTCACCGAAGTCGTTAAGTAATGGGCCACCGCTGTTCCCGGCATTGATAGCGGCGTCAATTTGAATGTACGATTGTCTCCTAATAATTCTTTCTTTTGCTGAAATAACTCCCTTTGTCAGCGTATAAGTCATGCTATTTGGCGCGCCGATGGTGTATATATCATCTCCGATTTTTGCCGACTCAAAATCCGCAATCGGGAGTGCTTCGAAATTTGTATTTGAAGTCACAAGGAGCGCAATATCCAAAGTATCATCGATTAGGTATACACGCGCCTCATATTCATTGCCCTCATAAGAAGTTAGTACAATGCTCTCGGCATCTTCAACCACATGAGCATTTGTCACTATGCAATTCATCCCCATGGCAAAGCCGCTACCAATTGAATTGTCCGTATAGACAACAAATACAGACTCATATACTTTTTCCGCCTCAAAACCGATGGCATAAGCAGGAAGGGATAAGGCGAGCAGCATACTTGCCAGAATTATTGACATAACGATTGCCCGAGCTCGCTTCAACGCTGCTCGCCTCCATTCAAGTATTATTTTGTGTTAAAGACCAACACAGAGTTGCCAACAGCAATAGCATCTCCCTGTTTAAGAACACTGCGAGTAGTCTTCATTCCGTTTACCACTGTACCGAGCGTGGAGCCTTGATCAACCACAACATACTTGCTGCCTTCCTGCACAATGTCGCAATGGTGTGGTGCTACAAGTTTGTCCTTAAACAGAACGATTGTGTTTTTGCCGTTATTTCCAATACTCGTTGTTCCTGCAAATACCAGATACTCCTTGCCCTCAAATTCGCCTCGGATGACTTTTAGCCATGCCTGTTTCGCAAACTGTTCAAGCAGCCCGACGCCTACGCCAATCAGCGCACCCATGATGACAATTGCGATACCGCGAGCAACAATATCATTGGGAATAATATCGCATACATAGTTAAACAAGAAGCCGCCGACGAATGCACCTACTAATCCGCCAAGTGCGCAGTACAGAATTCTTTTCTTCTCTGGCTTAATAAGACCAACAGCAAGTCCAATTCCGAGTCCCATAATCGCCCAGCCTAATCCTCGCACAAACGCGGCGGTAAAGTCGGCAGGGTCATCAGAGAGAACCGATGAATACATACATTGAGCCAAATAACCACTCGCGAATCCAATAGCAAGAGCAACCCCGGCTCCGATAGCTGCATACTTGAAAGCTTTTTCTTTAGACCCATAATAGACACCTTCGCCGATTCCAAGGAAAAGGCCGATAAACAAAGCAATTAGTCCTGCCCATATCCCTGTGGAAATTCGTGTGATTTTGGCAAGCATATCACCAAGAGCATCTTCGTCTTCGTTGAACTCATTTTCGATAGCATCATACAAAGCGTCCGTTGCTTTATCATCGTAGTCCGAATAGTCATCAAAATAACCTGTCGCCTTATCAGAGGCTTCTGAAGTGTACCAAGTAGAGAAGTTCGCAGTTATCTCAGGGTCCAAACCAGTATCTTTGCAGTAATCCTCATACTCAACATAAGCCAAGTCAAATGCATTCGAGGCTTTGTCGGAATATTCGTAATACTCAGCAATTTCATCTTGCCCCATTATTTTCGCAACAGCTTGACTGTTCGTTATTCCGTCTGCAAGTTCAGATATGCCAAATCCAACGAAAGCGCCAATCAATGCCCACAACAAACCCTTTACCAGAACTGTCTTAAAGTTGACCTTTTTCCCTTTGACCATTCCCTGCGAAACAGTCTGCATCCGTTGTGCGGTTGGGACGAATTCGATTCCGGCAAGTTCTTCAGCCGTAATCTCAAAATCATTTTCATTGACCTTTACTGCGACGGCGGCTGTCGTAGCCGCGCCTTCAGCCAGTTGTTCTTGTATCGTCTCCACTGCAGCGTTGTCAGGAATTACTGTGCCAGCCTCGTCCATAAGATCAATGCTTACTTCTTCTCTGGCAGAGGCATAGTCTGCAACATGAAGATCAATATTACCCACGGGGAATAGGTGTTTGTTTTCCATTGCCCATTGTGCAGCCTCAGCAGAAAGAGGGCTGTATGAGTTCCAAGATTTATACTGGATCATGTCACCGATATTGATGATGATGTCACTCAAAGACTCTCCGGCACCCCAAATATCGCCAATGCAAATCTGACCGTCACGGAAATTAGGATGCCAGATTGGTGTTGTTATCTTACAGATAGGTTTATATCTCGGATACTCTGCATGTAGCGTGATTTCAACTTCATGCCGTCCGAGAGTTTCAATCCTCCCATCAGGGAGAAGGTAAATTCCGTTCACGAAATATGTAACATTATACTTTTCCGGCGGCAATTCACCGACAGGGGTAACAATAATGTTTTTGTGGCCGGCGAAGTCCTTGCGGACTTGTTCCCAGTCGGATGCGATTCTTCGCATCCTCGCGGTCATTGTCGCCATGTTGTTTCCTCCTTATAATCCGGCAAACACAATATCTGCGTCTGCGGAAAACTCAAAATATCTGACATCCATGCCATTCCGCCCTGAGATTATATGAAGAAGCGGGATGCCGATTTCAAACAGTTTCTTATCAAGAAAGCTTTCAGTTCCGGTAATTGAATGAGTGCTGTCAAAGTTCATTGCTTTTCCGCACTTTGGACAAATTATATCCTGTCCGCGCAGCTTATGTATTGGAGTGTAAATATCCTTAGTCTCACCGCAAGTACACGATGCTGTGGTAGCTATATCGCGGTCGAAATCCACGACTGCCGCCTCGCCCATTTCTTTTTTAATGGCAGCCAGAACATCCTGAAGAGTCATCGTTTTTGCAGACCACGGCATTTCTTCAATGCTCTCAATGTTATCGTGGCTCATACAGTCTGGCTTTTTCTGGTACTCAACGACATAGGAATCGTGCGTCAAGCCATTGAACACATAGCATTTACCGGCAAGCGTTGGCAGACCACGGTCACTGTGCAGTAGCTTTAGCAGTTCCTGAACCTGCACTCCTGCAATAATTGCCGATGATGTCGGTGTCGTGGGTATCTTTCCCTCAGCCATTTCTGCATGTGTCAGCAACGCGCATGACTTTCGCTTGTTTATCAGCTTCCAGTCAGTTTCTGTCATCGTACACTCATAGCAAGCTCCATCAGGGGGAGTGAATACCCGTGCAAACCCGTTAAGGGCTTCTATTGCGCCGTCAATCCAAGGGTTATTCACCTTGTAGCACGACTGATTGATTGCCAGCCTTGCTTCTCTGTTATCAAGGCCGCCCAGCACCACATTCACGCGCCGAAAGACGCCGAGACCAATATCGTCAATGACATTGGCTACAAGCGCCTTCGCTTTGATGTCGGGATTCATTTCCATTGAGCGCTCGGCTGCAACCTCTGCTTTATAGCGACCGACATCCTTTGCGCGGAACAACACCGAGCGCGTCAGGTTCGTGCTCTCAATCTTGTCCATGTCGATAATCAATAGTCTGCCAATGCCAAGCAGGGTCAAGTCTTTAATCAACTCGTTCCCAATTGCTCCCGCACCGACAACCAATATTGTTGCATTCGCAAGGCGCTCCTGGTCCCACCATGGGATTAAACGCAACCGTGCATATTTGTCTTCTTCAAAGTCAGCAGCTTTCAGCTCGATATTATTCTCCATGTCCGATGCCACCTGCTGTTATCTCCGGCTGGAGCCGCAGCACATCTCCGTCCTTTATCCCTGCTTCACTTAGCGTCTGTGCTTCAAGCAACTGCTTTCCTGTGACTTTGTGAATGAATTTGTAGCTGATTGGGTTTCCGTCGGGGCCAACCGACGGGAGCTTTATTTTTTCAACCAGCTTTACCATGATGATGCCGCATCTGATGTCATCCGGCAAACCGACCTTCTGCTCTTTATTGCCGGTGGCGTCAACGATTACAACATTTACTCTTGCCATTGCTCACTTCTCCTTTGATTTCTCATTTCCTGATATGATCCAAAGATAGGTATCGGAAACATACAACGCAAAGTCATATAATTGGCTATATGTAAAAGATACTCAAAATTCTTCTGTTCCATTGCCTATCTGGCGGAGGGTTTTACCTTTACGGCATCTCCCTCTTTAATATCCGTCTTACAAAACGGACGAGTTTTTCCGATGTAGTCTCCCTCTGTAATCCTCTTTATAAAAACGTATGTAAATGTTAAGCGGTAACAACAATAAGTATCTTAAAGGTATCATAATTTACATCATTACTAAATGTAACCACAGTAACACCCTCAGACGCCGGCTCCACCGTCATTGCCGTTGAAGTATACCAAGAATTGTTATCAAACGACACAAACGCCGCAAACGAGGAATATGAAACGGAAACATTTCCACCATTACTCCAATTCGCAGTTAGTGTAAACTTTCTGCTGGTTTCACTTTTTCGAAGGATAATAATGCTTTCACTTGCCCTAAAATTGCTTGACGCATATCCGATATTACCTTCGCTCAGCAAATTGCAGATATCATCAAAGCTTTCGGCTTTGTCCTCAAGTTCTGATATTTTGTTTTTCTGAATGGATATGGTTGAACTGCTCGTTTTCACCTGTTCCTGTAAATCCGTAATTTCTTTTGTGTAGGATTCTATATTTTTATAATGGGTGACGTACTGAAAGGCATTTAACCCAGCCAAAGCGACAATTACTAAGGTAATTGTTATTACAAGAACTGGCTTTCGTGGAAAACGAAAGAACTGTTTTCCACAGGATAAGCACTTCTTGCTTAGGGAATCTATTCTTCCACCGCAGAACTTGCAATACTTCTTCGCTTTGCTATCAATCTGTATACCGCTATCCTGTTTTGCTGAAGTATCGATGAGTTCAGGCTTTGCTTGAGCATCAGCAACTGTAGTCTCTCGATTGCCATGATCAGTATCTTTTGGAAAAAAAGACAAATTTTCTTGAGAAAACTCCCGGGTGTACATGGTTGACTGGCGATTTTCAGCAGCAATGCTTTGTGCAGAAGTTATTTTCGTATCGATTAGAACACCTATACGCGCACCAGAAGACTGGACTTCACCGTTTTCTGTAACATCAACCATTTCGCCGGTACATCCAAACGTTGTACACCCGTCATTTTCTTGCCAACAAGAAAGGTGATGTGGCATGTCGCAAATACTGCAGGTTACAATATCATCATCAGCAGTAAAAATCGTTTTACAGTACGGGCATGTCTTCCCGATAAACTTGCTTTTCATGTGCCACCTCCCATTTAAAACTCCCCATTGTCAACCGACAGTCCGGACTTCTGTCCGCATTTGGGGCAGAACTCTTGACAGTCGCCAAGAACTGCGCCGCATTTCGCGCATATATCCGTGGGGTTTGTACCCTGCGGCTCATAATGCTGCTCTGAGCATCCGAATGTTGTGCAGCCTTAGTTGTTGCGCTCGTAAGTCACATCCATGCCATTATCAGGATGGTATTTCCAGCTAACAGTGTAGTTGTCGTTTGACTCGGTTTGTCTGCCATCCATGGCGCTTGTTTCGCCCATTTTGTTCCACAATGCGCTCGAAAAACCAAGGTCCTTATTAATTGTATCAAGCATCAGATATGCTTCATACTCAGTATAATCGTCAATGTCATATGGATTTGTGTCAATCGTCATGTAGCTTCCATCAGAAGCAATGTTACACCAAGACTTATCCGCAATATCGCCGAACATTTTGTTGAAGTCTTTTTCACCTCCACCGCCAAGCACAAGAATAAGTACCACCACAAGGACTGCTGCGCCCGCAATGATTGGAATAAGTAGTTTCTTCTTGTTTTTCTTTGCCGTAACAGCGTTCATTTGCCCAATCTTTGCGGCTACACCTGCATCTACCGTCAGTCCGGCTTTCTGGCCGCATTTGGGGCAGAACTCCTGGCCCTCCGCTAACTCAGCACCGCACTTGCCGCACACATTCGCCTTTGGCGCATTTTTGGGCGTTCCACACTTCGGGCAGAAATCTTGACCATCGCCAAGAACTGCACCGCATATTGCGCACACATCCGTTGGGTTCGTACCCTGTGGCTCATAATGTTGTTCCGAGCATCCGAATGTCGTACAGCCCTTGTTTTCATCCCAGCAAGCTTCGTGATGGGGGATTCCGCAAGCCGGACAAACCTTTACAGCGTCGCCCTCCTTGATTTCCGTCTTGCAGAACGGACAGATTTTCCCGATGTAGTCTTCCATGATAATCCTCCTGTTTTTTGAATAATAACCGTTTCCGGCAAAAGCTCGCGAAGTCAACGATTTTTCGGTAATATAATATGTTCAAGGTTTTTGCAATGAGCAAAAGCGGAGTTTACTATCGCTTCTATATATAGCCCAATAATGAATTACGTTACAAACAAAGCCTTGACTTAATCTCATCCGACCTTAGTGGATATAAATCAAAAAATCATAAACAGCAGATTTGATCTAGTCAATCCCTTTAAGGAGCTGATTACAGACAACTGTTTCTTTAAGCCATTTCCAAAGGCCTTCAATTAGATTAATAGTTGGAGTATACGGAGGTAAAAACAATAATTCGATTTTGTCTTTAATGGCTTCTTTAAATGGAGCCAACACCTTAGCGTGATAAATTTTGCTGTTGTCTAGAATTATGATAATTTTCTTCTACTTTTCTTTTATTGACCACATAATTATCATTCGCCCCAATAATGTTCTTTGGCGTGATGAACGATGAAGTTGTCCTATCAAGTAACAAGATTTAAAAAATATGGGGCATTTGGTTTCGAATTTCGTCCGTTATGCCATCGATAATGTCTCTTGCATTTCGCCGTACACCCCTTCAGCTTGTTACTGAACTATGCTATGATTTTCCATTATATCACAAATTATCTGAAAATGAACCCAAATAGCTTCGAATTTTTGTGTCTTTATTCACAATTATTTTGACCATACCTTAGACAAATTGAAAAATTATAAAATCAATATTGACAAGTAGAAGTTGCAGTACTAAAATTAACGTAAACAGATTAGCTAACGAGAGAATTGCTAAATAAAGGTGTTGGTTTAATAATGGAAAAGGTGAGTATAAAATGAGCAGTTATTTGAATTTCGGAGATTTTATCGCAAAAAAAAGAGAAGATCGCCAAATAACTCTCCGTGAAATGGCCAGGCGACTGGAGGTATCGGCTCCTTTCTTGAGTGATGTAGAGAAGGACCGTCGATACCCTTTTGATAGTCTGCGTCTCGAAAAAGTAGCTAGCATCCTTGAACTGGATAAGCAGGAAATAGAATTGATGTATGACCTTGCAGGAAAACGCAGAAAGTCCATCGCTCCCGACCTGCCTGACTATATAATGGATAGAGATTATGTGAGCGTAGCTCTGCGAACCGCTCGAGATCTTGATGCCAGCGAGAAAGAATGGCTTCAGTTCGTGGAGGAATTGAAAAAACGGAGAGGGTAATCCGTACCAATGTACACGCCTTATTTTTGCAAAAAAAGAAACGGGATTCCGGTACTCGACAAAAAGCATATAGATTTTATCGGAGAACAGTTTGTTGCAGATTTTTGCCCTGAAGCCATGAAAACCCCAATGGCAATAGATATCGACGGGTTTGCTCAAGACTATCTCGGTCTGCAGCAGGATTTCCAGTACTTGTCGCATAACGGGGTTTATCTCGGTATGATGGTTTTTAATTATACCAGCAAAGTGCCTATATATGACCCAAATACAAAAAGAGCCGAATACGTTACTGAAAAGGCTCGGACAATCATAATAGACAACTTATTGCTGGACGATAATCAAGAGAGAAGATACCGTTTTACGATGGGGCATGAGGCTGCGCACGATATCTTTCACTCCGGATATTACGGATATAACCCGAATCAGACTAGTCTCGGTAATCATATTCTCCGGTCGATACCGGACGCTGCCTCCGCCGCTGATTTGACAGATGGGTTGACCATCCATTAAGACAGGCAGTTGCCCGTCATTCAGTGGACTTGTCTCAAGCCCTTCGCACTTCAGTGCAACGGCCAGCTCGGTAAAATATCTGTTTCTTTGGTTTTCATCAATAGATTTCATTGCGATCCTCATATTTATTGTTGAAATGAAAAAGGGCGCCAGTTTCTATCGGCCTGACCACGGCCCGAAACTGACGCCCTTAAAGCTTTATTTTGTTAAAAATCCTTGAAAATAAAAATGGAGACCTTTTTGAAATCTGCAGTGTTTCAAAAAGCGCGCTAAGTAAAAAATGCTCAGATGGTAGTTCAAATCCTGCCCAAATGGGAAAACAGGCGGTTTGCATCTACGGAATTGGTGGTCAAAATTTGAGGATAAAAACCCCCGAAAAGGCTGATGCACAGCGGCTTTCACCGCTGTGCATCTAATGTGACCGTATCACATGGTTGCGGAGGTGGGACTTGAACCTACGACCTTTGGGTTGTGAGGGGGTAATCGGCAATATTGTAAATTACAGTAATGTGTCGCAATTGCTTGTGATTTCAAGCTTTTTTGAACTTTGACTGCGATAATCTCGGGCGATTTTTGCCGTTTTTGACCGCAACAACATCGGGTTGCAGGTTCCTCTATATAGAATTATTGTGCCAAATAAAGCTTGCCAATAGCGTCCAAAACTCTATTTAGTTCTGACTGGCTCATGCTAATAAATTTATTTACATCAAAATACTGCGGTGTTATAATTTAACATATATATGTTGCACAGAAATAAGCTAAGCTATTTGATCTGGTGTGAAAAATCAAAAGGTATAATAAATTGGGGGTTTTGTCTGTGTTTTGCGCTAATTGTGGAAACAGGATTCTTGATGGAAGCAGCTTTTGCAACAGTTGCGGGACAAAACTAAACGCAGCGGCAACCAATCCGGAAGTTCAGGCTCCGCCCAAGCCAGCGGACGAAATTGATTTCAAGCTCTTCGGTGATGACATGCAGATGGTTGAAATCGAGCTTGACCCGGGAGAGAGCGTTTTGGCCGAAGCCGGGGCTATGACTTACATAGAGCAGGATATCAAAATGGAAACCATTTTCGGAGACGGCAGCGGGCGAGATGACAACAAAGGAGTCTGGGGAACACTTGCTAGTGCCGGAAAGCGCGCATTGTCGGGTGAGAGTCTGTTTATGACGGTATTTCAAAACGTCGGAAGCGGGAAATCACATGCTGCCTTTGCTGCACCCTATCCGGGAAAAATTATCCCTGTCGAGCTCAAGGAGTTTGACGGGACACTTATCTGCCAGAAAAGTACATTTTTGTGCGCAGCCAAAGGAGTCTCAGTTGGCATACAGTTTAATAAAAAGCTAGGTGCCGGGCTTTTCGGAGGCGAAGGTTTTATTATGCAGAAGCTTACCGGAGACGGATTAGTGTTTGTTCACGCAGGAGGAACAATAATAAAAAAGGAGCTCCAAGCGGGAGAAACACTTCGGCTTGACACGGGTTGTCTGGTTGCAATGAGCGCAACAGTTGATTATGATGTTGCTTTTGCAAGCGATTTGAAAACCGGCTTGTTTGGTGGCGAGGGAATTTTCATCGCCACATTAAAAGGGCCGGGGCATGTTTGGATACAGTATCTCCCAATCAGCCGGATGGCGGATAGAATCAATCATGCTCGTTATGATAAAACCGATGAGAACAGAGGAATTAACAATCCAATCAGTGAGGTGACAAACGGGCTGGGCGGGGCACTCGGCGGTTTGTTCAAATTTTAATCTTATTATTGAAGGAGATAGTATATGTCGTTCTTAAATGATTTGGGAAAAAAGATCGGCGGAGTTGCCGAAGTGGCTGCAGACAAGGCAAAAGATCTTGCGGAGATCACAAAATTGAACTACGAAATCTCAGCGACGCAGAAGCAAATCGACAACGGATATTTGGAAATCGGCAAGCAGGTGTTTTCACAGGAAAAAGATAATCCGGACAGTCCGGTTGCTGAACTATGTCGAAACATCATCGCAGCACAACAGACAATTTTAGATCTTGACGTCAAAATTCAGCAGATTAAAACAGACGTGCAGACTAGTGCAGCAGCTTCGGCTGCTCCATCAAAAAAGTTCTGCACCAGCTGCGGAGCGGAAGTTGTCGGCGGAAGCAAGTTCTGCCCCGGTTGCGGTGCTCCAATGAATTAACTGAAAGCGTGAATTTTTGGTTTATGTTCTTGACATATACCTCAAGCAACGTGAGCATTCAGCTTGATTATTGAGAAAAAGCAATAAAACTTCAAAACCCTGTATTCTCAATGAATACAGGGTTTTTCTTGGCTTTGTATGCCGGATTTACGAGGGAACAACAAATTGACCTGTAGAGGACTAACTTAATTGGAGAAATTCACGACTGCAGGCAAAGGTTATATATCGACCGCTTCGACGGGCAGCTTAAGCGGGATTGCACCGGAGAATATTTGATGCTATAGTAAAAGATAAAAAGGAGGCCTTTAATCAATGACAGAACTTCTACATAGCCTTCCTCAAATACTGACCTGCCTGCTTATATGCGGAGTTAAAATAATCGAAATGTCAGTGCAGTCAATACGGGTGATAATGCAGGTAAAAGGACAAAAGCTGGGATCAACGCTTCTGGCATTTTTTGAATGTGTAATATGGGGCCTTGTAACTTCGGCTGTCATAACGACGCTTGCGGATAATATGTATTGGTTGTTTGCCTATTGCGTGGGTTTTGCTGCCGGAATATATTTTGGTTCTGTTCTGGAGAACAAGCTGGCGCTTGGCAAAACAAATTTGCAACTGATGGCTGATGAAGATGACGGAAATAAAATAATCGAGTATCTGATCAATAACGGCAGAGGCTTCACCGCGTTTGAGGGGTTTGGCTATGAAGGAAAGAAATTCAAAATAAACACAGTTATTCCCCGCAAAGCTGAAAAGCAAATAGTTAAGGATATTCACAATATGACACCTCATGCTTTTGTTGTAAGCTCAGGTATCGGAGCTTACGTAGGCGGATATGGAGTACGAGGTAATCGCAAATAGCAATGGATGTTTATTGCCGCTTTATGCTTACGGCAATTCATAAGCTTTGGGTTGAGAGGCTGAAAATGACATTTATTAAAAAAAGAAATTCCTCAAAAATAGCGGAAATTATATTTTTACTGTTAATAGTATTGCTTTTTATCGCAATTATATCCTCAATCGTTAGAACTAACGCTGGCGGCGTGCCGAAGGCTGACAACGGTGTTCTTGACCTGTCCGACTGGAGCTTTGAAACACAGGGGACCGTTATGCTCAACGGCAAGTGGGCGTTTTACTGGGACAAACTTGTTGCTCCGGAAGACGGCACAGCTCCTGACCTTTATGCCGCAGTTCCCGATGTGTGGAACAATTATGAAGTGAACGGCAAAAAACTTCCCGCCTACGGATATGCGACATACATATTACGCGCCGAAGGGGTTAAGGACCAGCAGCTGGCAATCAGAATCCCGCCCTGCTCCACGGCTTACGAGCTATATATTGACGGCAAGCTCCTTGCCCGAAACGGGACCGTCACCCGCACGGCGGAGGGTTTTGTACCGGAATACGAGCCGGAGAGCATAACTTTTTCGCCGGAGGGCAACAGTTTCACGCTCACGATGGTTGTTTCAAACTACGTTTACGCCCGCGGAGGAGCCTGGTATACGGCGGTTCTCGGCACTCCCTCTCAGATTGAGAAGCTCGACAGCCGTATCGTTCAGGAGGACTGGTTCCTGATCGGAAGCTTTATCACGATCTCGCTGTTTTGCTTCTGCATATTCTTCCTTGCCAAAAGAGATCCTCCGATCCTCATGTTCGCTGTTTTGGCCCTCGTCACGGCCCTGAGGACAACGGTCTACGGGGCGTATATTCTGAGCGCCCTCGTTCCCTTCCGGCTGGTTGTCGTCGCCGATTACCTGACGGTTATCTGGATGCCGGCGTTGATAGCGCTTTTCCTTCTGAGTCTGTCGAACAAAGAGAAACTGAAAAAACTCGCGCCGGTAATTGTCATGGCGGCAGGGCTTCTATCTATATTCATAGCGGCGGCGCCAATCAATATCTTCACGCGAATCACGATTCCTCTCGAAATATATGCAGTATCGCTCGCGCTGTATGGACTTTTCCATATACTGAAAAGCAAAAGCCGGTCGAAAGCGGCTATCTTTATGGGAGCCGCGGCGTTTATTACCTGCGGTATCTATGACATGCTGTATCAGAGGTGCATCCTGATGGGCGTTTCCGAGCTGTCCCCGGTAGGCTTTTTCATAATGCTCTGCACCTGGGGCATCGTCCTCGCGAGGGATTACACCGACCTCAGCGAATACGCCAGAGCGTCCGCGGAAAAAGCGCACGCCGCCGAGATTGCTTTCCTGCAGGCACAGATCAAGCCGCATTTTCTTTATAACACGCTGAACGTCATATCGACGCTCTGCAGGCTGGACGGAGAATACGCGGAAAAGCTCACGCTTGATTTCTCCAAATATCTGCAATATTCCTTCGAGTTCAAGAATCTTTCCAAGTTCATCAGCTTTTCCGCCGAGCTTGAATTTATCGAGACCTATGTCAAGATTGAAAAGGCCCGGTTCGTCAATGAATTCGACGTTGTCTACGATTTATGCGACACCTCCGAACTCATGGTGCCACCGCTGTCCCTTCAGCCTCTCATTGAAAACGCCATCCGCCACGGCGTCAGAAAAAAAGAAGCGTTTGGAACGGTCGTTTTATCGGTCAGGGAAGAAAAAGACGATTATGTCATTGAGGTTTCGGATAATGGCGTGGGCATCGAGCCTGATATACTGGAAAGGCTGAATTGTGGTATTCGCGATGAAAACTCAGGCGTTGGTATGATAAACGTAAAGCAGAGGATTGAAAGCCTGCGAGGGACGCGTTTCGTGATAGACAGCGAGTTGGGACACGGAACGCGAATCGTAATCACAATCCCGAGGAACATCCGGCAAATGAATGACGAAGGCCAAACAATGCCCGAACCCGTCTCATTTCACGGTAAGAAAGAAGGCAGAAAATGAAAGCGGTTTTGATCGACGACGAATACTACGCGCTGCAGGGACTAAAAATGCGGCTCGACGAAGTCGGCGGGATTGACGTCATTGGGATGTTCACAACCGGAAAGCAGGCGCTTGAAAACATCGCCTCCCTCAAACCGGACGTTGTCTTTCTGGATATTGAGATGCCGAATATTACGGGGATTGAGCTGTTCTCTCGAATACTTGAGATACTGGGCGACGTAAAGATAGTGTTCACAACGGCCTATACCCAGTACGCGGTCGAGGCGTTTGAGCTCAATGCCCTTGATTACTTAATCAAGCCGGTCGAAAAGGAGCGGCTAATGAAAACTCTTGAGAGGTGTAGGACCGTGACCTTTCCCGCAGCGACGGGAGAAGAACATAAAACGGCGGTTAACTGTTTCGGAAAGCTCTCGGTCGTCGTCGGCGGAACAGAGGTGAATCTTGGCCTGAGAAAAAAATCCGAGGAGCTTCTGGCCTATCTTGTCTGCGCCAAGGGAAGGTTCGTCGCCAAGGAAAAAATCATGGAGACCCTCTGGCCCGAGCTTGAAAAGGATAAGGCTGCGAATAATCTGTATGTCGCGTTTTACAACCTTAAACGGCAGGATCTGGGTGCTCTTGCAGAGTCGCTGGAATCCGTAAGGGGAAAGATGCGGGTGTGTCCCGACCGTTTCGAGTGCGATCTGTACGAGTTTAATAAGCTTGTGCGGCTCTGCGGCAGCGTGGACGGCAATACGATTGAAACGGCCCGGAAGGCCACAGAGCTTTACCGGGGTTCGCTGTTTGAGGAAAACTATTACGACTGGGCCGCGCTCCCACAGGCGGAGCTGGATGTAATTTATCTTGAACTGCTTGAAAAAGCGGTCGCGTACTGCAAGGAGATGAACGACGTCGTGGGAACGCGGTACTTCGAAACAAAAAAAGAAAACTACGAAAGCGTTGAATAACGGAATAACGCAGCTGACCCGGAAGAAAAAATCTCTTCCGGGTATTTTTTATGTCAAAAACAGGCCAAATCTGTCGCTCCGTTAAGATTTCTGTAAGGTTTGGCTTTGTATAATCATAATAAAGAGTTGGATTTAGAAGGTGATTGTCATTGAAAGCGGTTATCCTCATCCGGGACGGCAATACCGCACGGCTCCTTGAGCGGCAGATACAGACGCCGGGAAACGCCTATGAGACCGTTATCATTTCCGATCCCGGAAAGGCATTAAGGTATCTTGAAGAACACCCTGCTGATGCGGTATTCCTTGATATAGACGGTGAGGCCGACTGGCAAAGTATCTGCGGGATGGTGAAGTACGCGGATAAAAGAATATGCCTGGTGCTTTTAAGTGGCAGCCCGCTTAACGCGGTCAAGGCTTTTGAAGCGGGCGCTTCCGATTTCCTTTCCAAGCCCGTTGAACGGGAGAAGCTTGAAAGGGCAATAAGCAGGTGTGCACGAACCGGATGAACGGTAAATTCCCCTCGCTTTACACAGACCGAAATATTATTTACGGAAGAGAGACGGAGGATTGCTATGAAATTGAAAAAATGGAAGAAGAGCTTTTTAAGCCTTACGCTTACGCTTTGTATGCTATTAAGCCTCATGCCGGGTCTTACCATACCGGCAGGGGCTGTGGGCGAAACTGTCTATCCCTATTATGTGATAACCAAAGGGGTCGACGCGACGGAAGCCGCGGCAGGCTATTATCACGTCTATAAGAGGGCGGGCGCCGAGGGCAGCTTCGTTGCGTTCACCGACGCGGCCGACGCGGATACGGGCGCTGCCTACTCGACCATAGGTAATGCTATAACAGCCGTTACCACGGACGTCACCTCCGGTTCCTCGGCCACACTTCAATTTGGTCTTACGGGCACGGACGCAAGCGCGACCGGCACGCTCAGTCTGATCGACGTGGGCGTGGATCTGACGGGTGGCGGAACCTACAGCCTTTTCGGGTCGTTGGAAAGTAACGACTGGCACACCGTCATCGCTGACGGCGCGGACATTATCGTCGGAAGCGGCGTGACCATCACAAATACCTGTAGTTATGCCACGAGCGGAGGTCCGATTGCTGCTACGGCGGGCGGCTCCGTGACTGTTAACGAAGGTGCCGGTATTTCCGGAGACAGCACCCATGGCTGCGCGATTTATAACGACGGCAGCGGGCAAATTACGGTCAACGGAGGTACTTTGACAAGTCCCGCGGGAGCTACGATCATGAACACAGGCTTAGGAGAAGTCATCATCAACGGCGGCACGGTGACCTGCGGTACCACAGGGGACTACTATGCCATCGAGAACACTGGCGGCGGCACCGTAACGATAAACGTCGGCAGGGTGGAGAGCAGCGCTGACGGTGTGGTAAAGAATGTCGGCGGCACCGTAACAATTTACGACGGAGAAATAAGCGGCAGCAACGTCTACGCTATCTTCAATGATTCCGGAAATATTACGGTCGGCGGCGGAACAGTTTACGGCAACAAAGACGCCGTTTATTTAGCCAGCGGTAATATCACGGTCAGCGACGGAACGGTATCTTCCTCCGATGACGCCGCAATTTACAACGCCGGCACCGGCAATGTTTCGGTCAGCGGTGGAACGGCATCTTCCTCCGATGACGTTGTAATCTACAACGGCGGCACCGGCAACGTTTCGGTCAGCGGCGGAACGGTATCTTCCTCCCATGACGCCGCAATCTACAACGGCGGCACCGGCAACGTTTCGGTCAGCGGCGGAACGATCTCCGGCGGTACATACGGCGGTTATAATGCTTCCACAGGTCTGATTTACCTGTCGGGCGCCGATGCTGCTATAAGCGGCGGCAACGCGGATATCGCTTCAGCGACATCGGGCACGATAATAGCGAACGACGGCGGAACCACTCCGACCTATTACAGCGGCGACAGCGTAAGCGTTTTTTACAGCAGTCTCATCAGCTCCGGCACGACCGTCGCGGTCAGCGGAGTCAGCTCCGGTGTGAACGACAATTTATTCAGCATAGCAAATTCCGGCTATTATCTTGAGCTGAACGAGATTACCGGAGACCTCAATATAATCGTCATAGCGGATAAATGGCTCGACAGCACAAGCTATTACAGCACCGCCTGGTATACGGAAAATCCGAATGCAACAAGCTTTACGATATCCACGGCGGCTGAACTTGCTGGTCTTGCCTACCTTGTGAATAACGGAACTGACACGTTCTCCGGCGATGCGCTCACCCTTGCAAACAATCTGACTGTCAATAAGCATGAGTGGACGCCTATCGGCGCAGCGTCCAGACCTTTTTCCGGCACCTTCAACGGCAGCGGCAAAGCGATAAGCGGTCTGTATATCGATGAAAGCGGCTCGGATTATCAGGGGCTGTTCGGCTATATCGACGGCGGCGCGGTTAAAAACCTGACCGTGTCCGGTTCGGTCAGGGGCAGAACTTTTGTAGGAGGTATTGTCGGGCGCGCTTTAAATGCCACAATTGAGAGCTGTGCCAATTCAGGCACGGTATCCGGTGCAGGCAATACCGGCGGAATTGCAGGGTTTTTAGCAGCGACAGAGCTTAATAACTGCTTGAATTCCGGTACGGTCAGCGCCAGCGCCTCTAGTGTTGGAGGAATCGCGGGCAGAAATGAGGGTTCCGTTGAAAACTGTTACAACCGCGGCAGCGTTGCAGGATTGTACGGCGGCGGTATAACTGGCTATAATTACGGCGGCACGCAAAACTGTTATAATGCAGGAACGGTTACGGGCAGTAGCAGCGGGGGCGTGGCAGGGTATTGTTATTATTTGGGCCAGGTCAAAAACTGCTATTGGAGCTCAGGCTCCGCGTCAGTCTTTGTAGGCAGCGCGGATAGCGGCGCTGTCCTGTCCGGCAGCGGCACCTTCTCAGCCGTCGGAGCAATCACAGCGGGAACGGCGGCAAACTGCGGCTCCGCCCAGACTCTTGCATATGGCTCTAGCCTCCTCGCGGCTCTCAACAAATGGGTGACGCTAACAAACGAAGCGAGTTACCTTGAGTGGGCGGCCGACAGCGGAAATGTGAACGGCGGCTATCCCGTGTTCGGCGCGCTGCATACGCAGAGGCTCATTACCGGTCAGCCGAACAAAGACAACGCCTATACTGTTGCGTCCACACAAGTCACCGGAGTCGGGAAAACATATCAATGGTATCTCTTCACCGAGACGGGCTCCCCGTCAAGTCTGGACCTCGGTAATGATGCTTGCGGTACGGTATTAACCGACTCATTGCCGGACGGTTTCGCGCTTACGGACGGTACATATACAGGCGGTCATTCCTCGTGGTCGCTTTCCTCCGGCGTCTACACCTCGGGCGCGCAGGGAACGGATTCCGCTTTCTCCGCCATGAGTATCCCTATGACAATAACAACCGGCGAAGAAATATCCTTCGAGTGGAAGGTCAGCAGCGAAGCCGCCTGCGACTTTTTATCCGTCGGTCTTGTCTCATACAGCGGAGGCGCTTACGCCCTCGCCTCCGGGACGTCTGTCGAATCCATCAGCGGAGAAACGGACTGGACGTCCAAGTCCTATTCGGGCCTTGATGCCGGCACGTATTATTTGGTATTCGCATATACCAAGGATTCGGGAGCCGCTACAGGCTACGACTGCGGATATGTCCGCCTAGTCGGAACAAATGATATCCTGACGGGAAACACCTCCGCGCAGCTCAATCAGTCCGGACTGTCCACCGGCGATTTGCTACGCTGCACCATAAGCTATAGTGACGGCGTTGTACTTATGAGCGACAATACTGTCCTTGAGCAGATGCTTACCGTCACCAACACCTTGACCGGTGTTACCTCCAGCAACAGTGCGGCTTCAGTCGCCATGAACAGCAGCTATACCGCTGTGATGACGCCGACAAGCAGCGGCTACAGTGTGAGCGTCACGGTCACCATGGGGGGGACTGATATAACAAGCTCAGCGTATAACAGTTCCGCCAAGACCATAAGTATCGCGAATGTGACGGGGAATATCATCATCACGGCGACGGCAAGCGCGCCGTCAGGCGGCGGCGACAGCTACACTTCTTCCAGAACCATCGACGTCACCGAGACAAGCAGCAGCCTGTTTCGCGGCAGCGAGGGTCAGATCAAGGCGGAAGCCAATATGAACAGCGCGTTTTCAAACTCCGTCGAAGTTAAGGTCACGGATACGGCTGAAAACAACTCCGACTTCGGGCTCGGTGCAGGGAACGCAGTTTACCCCTTCGATATATCTCTATACATCAAAGGTACGGACACCAAAACGGAGCCGAAGGACGGCTATGCAGTGACAATCTCCCTGCCGGTGCCCGACAAACTGGTGGATGTAAAAGAGCAGCTCTCCATAGCGCACAAATCGGATGACGGAACTGTTACAACGCTTAAATCTCAACTAACGCAGATAAACGGCGTCTGGTATCTCGTATTCGAGGCGAAGGAGTTCTCGCCGTACGCTCTGGTTGTGAGCAGCGTGGGAACCTACGACGAAACGGCGGGTCTGCCATACTACCTTGATTCAGCCGGGAAAGAAGTGTTCATCGGCTTCGCGGCAAACGGGAAACACCTTGCCCCCTCCGGTTCGACGGTGCTCTTTAAGAAAAACACAAAGAGCTTCTCGGACATCGGATCGCATTGGGCAAAAGACTACATCGGGTTTGTAACCGAGCGCGAGCTGTTTACAGGTACAGGTGAAAACAGGTTTGAGCCGGATACGGGCATGACAAGAGCGATGTTCGCAACCGTCATTGGGAGGCTTTATGAGCGCTCGTATGGCGAAATAACTGCCGCATCAAATGGTTACTTCACCGACGTGGATTATGACGGCTGGTACGGGAAATACGTCGATTGGGCCGCTGATAACAGTATCATCACCGGCATCGGGGACAATCTGTTTAAGCCGGACAGCAATATCACCCGTCAGGAGATGGCGGCAATTCTGTACCGCTTCGCGGATTTCCTGGGCGCTCTGCCAAGTAAAACGGATACCGCGCTTACCTATCCCGATGCCGGTACTATTTCAAGCTGGGCGCAGAGTGCGGCCCTGTACTGCCAGACCACCGGCATTATCACGGGACGCGCCGGCGGCAGCTTCGTCCCGCAGGCTACGGCGACCAGAGCGGAGGTCGCAGCTATCATCCAGAGATTTATTAAAACAGTTTTAGATTAGTTTATAAGCAAGCATGCTTAGTAATCGCGCAGAATAAACATATAATGGAAGCCCTCAGGGAAGGTGTAAACACCTTCCCTGAGGGCGTGTAATATGGGCATTTTAATATATTGAATCAAGAAAAAGTTCTTTTACCCGTACCTTGGATGCGAGTGCTCTTATAGCATTTGCTTGTCAAATAAGTAAGTGTGCGTGAGCAAATCAAAGAAAACAGGAAAAAAGAAATCATAGCCGTCAATTTCGACGACTCTGATAGTGTAAGGTTCGGTCACATTAGATGCAGTTAATAATTAAGCGGGGATGATATAAAGCGGAATTGTAATTGACCACTCATAAACAAAAAAACAAACTAATTTACAATATATTCTGTTCTGTCCTTTTTGTCACAACAGGGCTGCATGTATAATCAATATTGACTCCCCCCGCTAGATAAAGATTTCAGGATTCGATTGGGGAGCATCGGGGCCTCGGGTGCGCGAAAAATTCCCTAAATGTAAAATTACGTATTTGCTTTATATGGGCCCACGTCAGAGCTGAGCCGTGAACAACATTAGCTTTTTATAGGCCCTTTTTCATCAGCCAATCGTTTGGATTCTAAGGAAAGCCGGTTAACTACAGCTAAGCTTTTGCGGCGCAAGCTGAGATAAAATTGACTTTATCATCAACTCTAGCATATCGGATATACATATGATATACTGACTGTAGATTGGATAGTACAGAGGATAAATATCCTTCGTAAAGCTTAAAAAACGCCCTCTTGTCCGCAACTTTCCGCAGTCCCCATTGTGTCATCTTTCTTATTCTGTGCAGCATTTCCGCGCATGAGAACTACTACTCTTATAAGAAGGATATTTATTATGAGAATTGATCAATTACTTCAGGCAATTGAGATTGCAAAAACAGGTTCTCTGAATAAAGCCGCACAGAATTTGTTCTTATCACAGCCAAGCTTGAGCCTCTCTGTAAAACGGCTGGAGGAGGAGCTGGGAATTCAAATCTTTGAGCGGGGTTTCAAAGGCATGTCGCTCACTCCGGAAGGGCAGCAACTGGTTTCTATCGCGGAACCTATTTGCAATCAGCTTTCGATGGTACCCGCGCTTTTCGCCAGACGCAGCCAGCCCACAGGAATAACGTTTAACGTTTCCAACGCCTATCTAAAATTCGTCATTAACGTTTATGCCGAGTTGGTTAACACGTTCGCGAAAGAAGGCCTGCAAAGCCTTTACCTCGAGGCAAACAGCGGCGATGTTCTGGAGGATGTTGTTACTCAGCGCGCCGATATCGGCGTGTTGTATATCGTAGAAGAAACCAAAAGCTTTATGTTAAAGCTGTTTGAGTACAGGGAGGTTACATACCATAGGCTGCTTGGCGACGGGTATTGGATCATTCTCGGTCCCGGAAATCCTCTGTACCATGAAGACCGGACGTCCGTAACGCTTGAGGACATCGCCCCTTACCCTTTGGTAGTGTACGAGGAGAAGCACCGGGCTACACAGATGGAGATTTCAAAAAGCGAGCTTTTTGCCCACAAGACGGTGATTTGCGTAAACAACCGAGCCAGCATGACGGAGCTAATAAGCACCACTGACGCCATTAACATCGGGGCTAAGTCACAGATGCCCTATAAATATACCTCTTTTTACCCTCATCTAAAAACCCTTGAGCTGTTGGGAGTTCCGAACAGGCAGGAGGTTGGGTGGATTTGCCGCAATCAATACAGTCCCAACGAGGCCGGCCGGTTTTTCCTCACTCGCCTGATCGAAATTACCACGGGCATAAAGCCGACCTCCCTTGTTTTTGACCGGGAGCCATAGGCAAAACCTCGCGCAGAGCACCAAAACGCGCCTTTCAACGGCTTTTTGTAGCCGTTGAAAGGCGCGTTTTGGTGCGTATTTTTTTATCGGAGTTGGGTTTAGGTCACGGCGGAGTTTTCATCCATTACGCTGAAGCCCTCTCCCTTCTTTGAGGCCAAAGAAATGATTAGGGTCAGAATCAGCGCGAGCCCCATGAACACATACAGGGCGCCGTTGAAGGAACCGGTGGCGTCAAACACCTGTCCTGCAACGATAGGCCCTACAGCCATACCGATACCGGTGAATATGCTGAGTAGGCCGAAGATGGTGGGATAATCCCTAACGCCGACAATTTGGGCGGTCACATAGGGAGGTGTGATAGTGTTCATAGCGGATACAAGGCCGAAGAACACGGCGAAAACAATCGCGATGACAAGGTTTGTCGCCCACATAATAGCTATCACCGCAATCAGATACATAACTGTACAGTAGACAGCGCCAAATCTGATCCCCTTTTTGTCATAAATTGCACCGAGAAGGATTTTTCCGAAAATTTGGACAAGCATGACAAGGGAGAAGATATTTGCGGCAAAGCCCATATCCTTGCCCAGAACCTTTGTGAAATAAATACTGATATTGTTCTGGATGCCAATGTTAATGAAGGAAATGGTAAACGCACTGACGGCAAGCAGCCAGAAGGAACCGGTTTTAATGTACTTACTGACCGAAATGCCTAGGGGCTTCATCTGCTGTCCGGCAGCCAACTCAGCACCAAGGGGCGAAAGCCCTTTCTGGTTTGGGTGCGCGCGGACAATAAACAGGGTTGTCGGCAGCAGGAGCACGGCGGCGATGCCCGCGAGAGCCACATACGCCGTTCTCCAGCCGGAGGAAGCAATGACCGCATTGACAATCTGCACAAAGACCAGTCCGCCGACGACGCTGCCGGAGAACCCTATGCCGGTCGCAAGACCTTTCTTGTCGACAAACCAGATGTTGAGCAGCGAACCGCAGGGAACAATGCCGATACCGGCCGAACCTATACCCGTGACAGCGGACGCCAGGCAAAAGGTGAGGAGACTGTTGCAGCGGGAGTACAGGACAAAGCCGGCAATCGTAATGACAGCGGAGACGGTCAGAACTGGCCTCATCGGGAACTTAGCCAGAAGCTTGCCGACAAGCACGGCGCCGACAACACTAACTAACACAGCCACCATCATAATGATCTGAACAGAGCCGGCTGTGAAGTTGAATTCCGCCATCAGCTCGACGGCAAACAAATTAAAGCAGTTAACACCCATGCCGATAGAGACTGCCATCATTAAAAAGCATGCGAGAACGATCATCCAGTGATAGGTAAGCCGTTTTTTCATTGATTTTCCCCTTTAAATATTTCCATCTATCGACAAATAGTAGGATTTTGTTATAATGCAGCCGGACACCTAATCAGGGTAAATTCGGAAAGCCGGAACAGCGGACTGCCTGTTTTCGGTTCCTTGGCCTATAATCGGGTGAAAGTATCTTTATGCTTCTGCTGACGTTTCGGGCAACACGAGCAGGACTACCAAATCCTGAACACTGATATTCTGGGTGGCCCAAATTCCGCAATTCAGCTGCCAAAGGGGAAGTGATGAGCCGTGGGTCTTGAGGGCACTTATGAGATCGGCGTCCTTTTCCTGCGCCTCTTGAAGCGTGAATCCGTCCACTAAGCCGCCGCTCAGCGCGGTAATTCCCATGTCCGTCGCTTCATCGCAGAAGTGGCCGCCGGGGCCATCAGTCCCGTCGGTGTCCACGCAGCCGAGCACCGCTCGCCGGTTGCCTGCCAAGGCCTGTACCGCGCTGAGTGCACATTCTTGGTCACGGCCGCCTACTCCGCCCTCCTGCCCTACCGTAACCAGCATTTCACCTGTGTAGAACAATGCGCAGGGCGCGGGAAACGGCTGTCCCTCGTTTGCGGCGCAGTTGCCGAGCAGACCAAAGAATTGCCCCATTACCGAAGCCTCCAGCGCATGTCCCCGATTGATGAGATGAGCGGAATAGCCCAGTTCCTCCGCACGCTTCATTGCTTTGGGAAGCGGACCCATTTTGTCCGGCATTACACCGTATATCTTGCAGTCCATTTTTTCGAATTCATCGGAACGCATGACCTCCTGTTCCTCTTCGGCCTTTTGCAAATGGGTGCGGATGCTCTCATCAACCCTGTCCCACGCGTCCCATTTATCCAGTATGTATGCGGCAAACTCCTTGGACCCGCAGTCCGGCAGAGTGTGCAGCCAGACATTTAGGTCCATCAGCCCCGGATATCCCACAGCGCCCGTGTTGCCATAGTTGCAGTCAACCGCCAGCAGGTGTACCATTTTCGCCGGGTGCAGTAGACGGGTAATCCGTCCGCCCTTCAGACGGTCTACCTGATTGCGTACGATGCTCAATTCAGCCGTGGGCGCACCCTTTTCAATCTGCAGGAGCTGTACCATGTCGCTGACAGCCTTCAGAGGAATCCCCTCGGCGGGATAGGTCAGTAGGGATCCGACCCCATTGCCGATGGCGGTAAACACCAGATCACGGGGCGTCAGATGCAGGCTTTGGATCATCTCCGAAATTTTCCTGCAGCCCTCGACGCAATTGGCATCCGGAACCGGATGCGCGCCGTAGAGAACCTCTACCCGTGAGAGTTCTTCCTTGTCCCCATATTTGACCAGCGCGATTCCGCCAGTGATATAGTCGCCCAACACGTCCTCCAGAGCCTTAACCACGCGCAGCATCCCTTTGCCGGCGGCAAACACGAAAACGCGGTCTATATCGGTTTTAAGATCATAGCTGTCCGACCCTGGATGCGGCGTATAGAGCGGCTCAAAGGCTGGATCGCCCACTGTGAGTCGGCTGCCCTCCAGCTTGAGCATTTGTCGGGTGGTGTTGTAGGGATCGCCTGCCTGAAGCCCTGCTTCAAGAATGTCACAAACCAGCTTGCGCCCTTCCACGTTGCCGTGGGAGGTCAGAGTCTCCATATTCAAGATTCTATTCATCATATTCACCTCATTTAACACTCTGGCGCAGGCAGAATTTACTGCCCTGCAGGCCACGGATTCCGTAGAACCGCGCGCGCGGCCCAATAAGCTTCTCGGTCGAGATGAGACGGTTGCCTACCGGGTCCAACCCGCCCTGATAGACCGTGCCGGCACGGAAGCCCACTGAAAAGTCAGCAATGTCCAGCCCCTCGCCCGACAAATCTTGTAGCATAACATCAGCGCCGTGGCTCTTGACGAAACGAACCATCTGAATCACATCGCTGAATGTTTCAAAGCCGCAGACCGGCAACAGCGCCGAATTGACGCAGCCGGCCATGATGCAGGACTTAATGCGCGCAACGTCGGTCCCAAACAGATCCCCGCCCACGATTTGGATACCCGTGGACGCGGTCAATTCGGCAAAGCCCGCCGTATCATGCTGCTGGAGAGGATCCTGAAGCATGACAATGGGATACGCTTCTACCAGTTCCTTGTAAAGCGAGACCATTTGCGTACCCGTTTTCTCCTCGGTGTCAAACAGTCCTCTGTAGAGCTCGGCTTGCGCATCGTAGAATTCATTGGCGCCCACATCAATATGAATACCGATTTTTCCGCCATGTCCTGCGGCCTCGATGGATTTGGTCATGATGTCCAGCAAAGAGCGGTCGCTCTCCAGCCTTCCGCGGGGAACTGCCAACGAGAAGCCGCGATGCACCAGCAGACCGGCCTCCTTGGCCAGCAGCTTTTCATAGGCGTTTGCGGTTTCCCACAGCGCATAATGAGCCTCCTCAAAGGAATCAAAGCCAAAACTGACCAGATTATAAACCGGTCTGCCCTCGCTTCTTTCGCCGTCTCCGTAGCGCTTGCTGCCGGACGCCGCCAGATACCCGCCGACCGGCAGCGTGAACGCCGACTGTCCGCCGATATGCCTGTAAAGCGGAATTCCCAGAGCCGCGGAGCCCGCTTTCAAAGCGGCCACGGACACCGGCGCCGAAAGATTTACATAGGCGGGGAAGCCCGCTTCAGCCAGGCTTGTTTTGATTGCGTGATCCACCTCGCCCTGTCTGGCGGCGTCCAGCCCGATAAGTGCGGGCGCCACGATCTTTTCGATAATTCCGGCGGCGGTTGTCACGCCGTTTCCGTGATACCTTTCCGTATGGTCATAAAGATATTTGGGTCGGTAATCGCTTGTGGAATAGCTCTCATACGCGCTTCCGATTCCTTGCGCGCCCCCCGCTGTGATTACTGTAACCGAAACGGCCGGATTTCTTTGGTCAGTTGAGGTCTGCATTGCAGTAACCGACATAATCACGGATGGTTTCATGCCTTCGCCCCCTTCTCGCCCTGCTGGAATCGGCGCCCCTTCAGGCCGCGCGTACCGGCGTAAACGGCGCTGGAGCCCAGTTCCTTTTCGATCTCCAGAAAACGGCTGCCGCCACTTCCCAAGCCCGCTTCTCTAATGGTGCCCGCATTTATGCCAACCGAATAATCGCAAATTTCCACTCCCTCGCCCCGGCTGGAGCAGGGCATGACTCCATAGCCGTTTTCATAGGCCAATTGGATCATTTCCAATGCCTGCGTAATAGTACCAATCTGGTTTACTTTGAGCAGAATGCAATTGGCCGCGCCGACCTTAATGCCCTCCGACACGCGCCGGACATCGGTTGTAAACAGGTCGTCCCCCACAATTTGGATATCGACGGCATCCACCATCATCGCGTGCCCCTCGAAATCGTCCTCGTGAAGGGGGTCCTCCACACTGACAAACTGGTATTTGTCGGCCATTTCCTTGACGGTTCCGATCACCTCGTCGCGGTTCATGCCGCCGGCGCAAAATAGGTTCATATAGAGCTGCTTTTCCTTGTCATAGAAGCAGTCCGCCGCAAGATCCACCTGTATGCCGATTCGTCCCTCGTATCCGGTACGCGCGATGCATTCACACATCATTTCCCAGAGCTGTTGCTCGCGGTCCACGATTCTGGGTGGAACATAGACAAAGCCGGTGGTTGTGGCGGCCTCGCTGCTGCGCAGGGGAGAGAGACCATATTTGCGTTGCATAAAGGTCTGCCAGTCGTTCACGGCCTCCCACAGAGCGTAGGATGCCTCGGAAAAGCTGGAAAAGTCATGGGCAATAAACGCGTAGGTAGGCTTCGCGCCAGCCTCGTGCATCCGATCGTAACGGTTGCTGCCGCCAACCACGCCATAGGCCGCCGCGGGGAGAACCACCGCATCGCTGCCGCCCATATGGCGGTAAATCGGAATGCCCATTGAAGCCGCTCCGGCCTTCAAGACTGCCGCCGATACGGCCGCCAGAGCGTTGCCTCCCATTTTTTTACTCGGATCATTTCCCCCGATGCTTAGCATTGTGTGGTCGATAAGAAACTGATCCACGCTGCTGAGGCCCACAAGCGCGGGCGCAATAATTTCGTTTACTTGATTGACGGCGTTCATCACGCCCATACCATGCCATTTTTTCCCGCCGTCGTAGGTAAACGTCACCTCATGCGTACCGACGGACACGCCAGCGGTACATACCGCGCTGGTCATTGTTCCGTTTTCGGTAATAACGGTGGCGCTGATAGCGGGATACTTGCGACCCATAATCTGCTGGGCAAACACACGCTTAATGGTCGAACCACTCACAGAGCACCAGTTCCTTCCTTTTTCAAGTTTTAATGATTTTGGTTTTGCTTCCGCGGCTATTTCCGCTGATTGTCATTCCGATTTTTCCTCCGGGTTATCCCCGAAGCTTTTATCTTTGTATCTTGTTTATTTATTTAATATGGATACTATCACAATATTTTCCACCGTCAATTTATAAAATTTATCTATAATATGGTGTTAACAGCAGCCTATACCTCTGGATTTAGTACCTTTTGAATATTATTTTGATTTTTGTTTATCTGTATATAAGCCGTTTTTCGTTTCAGATATGTACGCCTAGAATAAAAAACCATCTGGCTTTCATCCTGCCCATCACCTATGTGGGTGGTCTGGACGCGGCTTTAGCGGCTAACGCTGTCCCTATTCGGCTTTAGCGGAAAACGCCGCTTGAATTTATGGTCTATTTTACTTATAATTAAATTGTGAATTTACAAGCTAAGCCAAAACAAGGAGGAGTTACCAAGATGAAAAAAGCGTTTCATATCGCCATGTCGCTGTGCCTACTTCTTTCAGTCCCCGCTCAGGGTGCGTCAGCCGCTCCAACTGTTAAGCCCAGCTCGCAGATAGTTCTTGTAGACGGAAAGGAAATCAAATTTGACGCTTATCTTATTGACGGCAGCAATTACTTTAAGCTCCGCGATATTGCCTATGTTCTTTCCGGCTCTCCTGCGCAGTTTTCCGTAAATTACGACGCTGAGGCGACTGCCTATTCTCTGGGCGGCAACAATTATTTCAAGCTGCGCGACCTTGGCAGAATATTCAATTTCAGTGTTATCTGGAACGGCACAATCGGTACAGTTGAAATAAGTCCCGACGAAAACTATTCCGCCGAGAGCGCTTCCCCCTATGTAGCTTTTGTAAGTTCAAAAAATGAGGCGGTCGCATATCTGAAGGCAAGGCTTGAAAACGGCTGCCCTCTTGCTTCTTATGAGACCGAGCAGCAGGAGCTTGAAAGCGCGGCCTTTTCCTACGACAACGCGATTGCGGCAATGGCCTTTATATCCAACGGCAATAAAGCCGAAGCAAAAAAGATACTGGATGCGTTTCTCACCGGCATTAAAAATGACCGCTATAAATCTGACCGTATCCGTAACGCCTATCGCGCGGGGGATCCTTCAAACCTTCCCGGCTGGTGGTCGGGTCGCTGGTATGAGGACTCCTATCAGGTTGGCACAAATCCCGGAAACAGCGCCTTTGTTGCGCTTGCCCTTCTGCAGTATGACCGCCGCTGGGGCGAAAACGATTATATTGAAACCGCCTGTACCGTTATGGACTGGGTCATAGAAAACTGCTCCGACTCTTCTGCCGGCTTCACCGCAGGATATGACGGCTGGCCTGAAAACGGTTCTGTCACAGTCTATACGACAAAGTCGACAGAGCACAATATTGACGCTTATGCTGTTTTTACCCGGCTCTATGCGCTGACCGGCAAGGAAAAATATAAAAACGCGGCGGCGAGCGCGCGTGATTTTGTGCTGTCCATGTACAGCGAAACGGAGGGCCGCTATTATCTCGGAACGAAAGCCGACGGCAAAACTCCGGTTACGGACAACACCGTTCTGGACGCACAGTCATGGGCGGTTTTGTCTCTCGGAGATTCACGGCCGATAAACTGTGCCCTTTCTATGAAAACCAAAGAGGGAGGCTATCCCTTCAGAAAAGCAGCCGATGCTAGCGGCTTCTGGCCGGAGGGCACGGCCTTCACCGCTCTTGCGCTGCGCATAAACGCAAATGACAGCGAGGCGGTGTCGGCGCTTTCCGCAATGGAGACGGTACAGCTTGCCTCCGGCGGCTTCAATTCCTCCACTGTGCCTGTGCTTGACACAGGGCTCGGCTGGTCATATTTTGATGTGCCCCACATAGCGCCCGCGTCATGGTATATTTTGGCCGTAAACAACTTTAACCCCTATAAATTCTGATTATCATTTAATTACGCAAGATGTGGCTTTTCGGCCCGTCGCCAACAGAAGGAGTGTGCAGCAATGCAGTGGAAGAATGTTTACGTTTTTATGCTATCCTTTGCATATTACGCTCCTTTGCGCCCTGAGTATTATGGGCTGATTGCATGTTGCATCTTATAAACATAATGTGAAGCTAAATACAAGATATCTTAACCTGCTAGAATGTCCAACTTTCCTCGTCCATTTCTACCAGACTGTTTTTCATTCTATGTGCTACAGTTTCTTTCCGAATCTTTTTCCACAAATAAATAACCATAAATATACCCTATAGATTTCAAAAATCCGAGATTCACGATAAACCCAGCGCAATCAAATTAAAGCGGCTCAACAAAAACACTATATATTTGCCACGGTGGCCGACCAGGAAACCTAGTCCTATCGAAGCAAAATATGTGTATCTTTTCCATCACAGCCCTCTTTACAATTTAGATATACAGTGCTATAATCAATATTGTTTTATATGAAACAGTTTCGTATAAAACAATATTTTCGCTAAGGAGGCATATTATGGAAGAAATAAGAATCGGCCTTGAGTTTGGAAAGCTTAACAACATGATTAAGCGCTACTTCGAATTTTCTTCTCACAAAAGTGAAGTTGAAACAATAACCGGTAATAACGGTTGGATTATCGGCTTTCTGAGCAGAAATGCACAGGAAGGAATAGACGTTTATCAAAAAGATATAGAAGATCATTTTAACATAACCCGATCCACGGTATCGAACGTACTTAGCCTGATGGAACACAAGGGGCTTATTCAAAGGCTGCCGGACCATCAGGACGCTCGCCTGAAAAAAATCGCCCTCACGAATAAAGCTAAGGGTATCAGTGAAATTCTGAAAGCGGACGCCGACAGAATGGAGTGTACTCTGACAAAAGGGTTTAAGCCAGAGGAACTGGAAACCCTGTACTCTTTTATCCAAAGGATGAAAGAGAATATCTCAAGCAATTGATACCGTTGGTCTGCATTGATCAGGGCACTTTTTTAAGGAGAATAATTTATGATAAAAAAGCTTTTGGCCAGCGTCCGGCAATATAAAAAGGACTCAATATTGACACCTGTATTCGTACTAGTTGAATCGGTTCTGGAAATTGCCATTCCGACGTTAATGGCATATCTTATTGATTACGGTATTAATAAGAAAAACATGTCGTACATACTCGAAATCGGTCTTGCGCTGGTTATATGCGCCATTTTATCACTGATTACCGGCGTTCTTGCAGGCCGCAGCGCATCGATAGCGTCCGCCGGCTTCGCGAAAAATCTGCGACACGATATTTTTTACAATATTCAGAAATTTTCATTTTCGAATATCGATAAATTTTCAACTGCAAGTATCGTCACGCGACTGACCACAGACATCACTAATGTACAGAACGCATACATGATGGTGATCCGTCTGGCGGTGCGCAGCCCTGTTATGATGATATGCGCTCTTATCATGGCCTTTCGTGTCGATATGAAAATATCTCTGATATTTCTGGTCATTATCCCTGTACTCGGGTGCGGATTGTGGTACATTACAATCTATGTCCACCCTATTTTTGAGCGTGTCTTTAAAACATATGACAAGCTCAACAGTGTTGTGCAGGAAAATCTCCACGGTATGAGGGTCGTCAAATCCTTTACCAGAGAAGATTACGAAGAGAGCAAATTCGTCAAGATTTCGCGGACGATTTTTAACAAGTTCACGTCTGCGGAGAAAATTCTGGCATTCAACATGCCACTCATGCAAGTATGCATATATATAGCCATGATTTTTATATCCTGGCTCGGCGCTAAAGCGATTGTCGCGAGTGGTAACAATCCCGCGTTAGGTCTTTCCACCGGTGATCTGACAAGCCTCTTTACCTATACCATGCAGATTCTGATGAGCCTCATGATGCTCTCCATGGTATTCGTTATGATCATTATCTCACGCGCTTCCGCAGAGCGTATCGTCGAGGTTTTGAGCGAGGATAGCGACCTTAAGAATTGCGATAGCCCGGTATATGAGGTTGAGAACGGCTCAATATCCTTTGACAATGTTACTTTTTCCTACTCCAGAAAAGCCGATAAGCCGGTCATCGACAATGTCTGTCTTTTCATTGCCTCCGGCGAAACAGTCGGTATCCTCGGCGGCACCGGTTCTTCAAAATCCAGCTTTGTTCAGCTAATCCCTCGTCTTTACGATGTAACAGGCGGCAACGTGACAGTCGGCGGTGTCGACGTCCGAGACTATGACATCGAAGCTCTGCGCAATCAAGTTGCAATGGTGCTGCAAAAGAACGTTTTGTTCTCCGGCACAATCAAAGACAATCTGCGCTGGGGCAACGAAAACGCCACCGATGATGATATGAAAAGGGCCTGCGAGCTCGCGCAGGCTGACGGGTTCATACAGGAGTTTCCGGAAAAGTACGATACATATATTGAGCAGGGCGGCACCAATGTCTCAGGCGGACAGAAGCAGCGGCTTTGCATCGCCAGAGCGCTCTTGAAAAGGCCGAAAATACTGATTCTCGATGACTCGACCAGCGCGGTCGATATAAAGACCGAATCGCTGATTAGGCGCGCATTTAAGGAACAAATGCCCGATACAACCAAAATAATCATTGCACAGCGCGTAAGCTCCGTCAAGGACGCCGACAAAATCATTGTACTTGACGATGGCAGGATAAACGCGGTCGGCACACATGATGAGCTGCTCAAAACCTGCGAAATCTACAGAGAGGTCTACGAGTCCCAGAGCAAAGGAGGCGCTATCGATGAATAAGGCCAAAACCGCAGGGGTGAGTTCCGCGCAGGGCGCGCATACGCAACAGCCGTTAAAGCGCTTCAAGCCAGGCACAATCAAGAGACTGTTTTCGTACGTGGAGCGTTATAAGCTTCAGCTTGTATTGGTAGTTGTCTGCATTGTCGTCAGCGCGGCCGCAAGCGCCGCGTCGGCGCTGTTCATCCGCACGCTAATCGACAATTACATCACGCCCCTGCTCGGAAGCGCGAAACCCGATTTTTCAAGTCTACTCAGAACCCTGATAGTCATGGGCTGTATTTACCTAATCGGCGCGCTTTGCACTTTGTTTTACAACAGAATGATGGTTGTAATCGCGCAGGGCACGCTCAAAAGCATACGCGACGAAATGTTTGCCCACATGCAGACGCTGCCCGTGAAATACTTCGATACGCATACCCACGGCGACGTCATGAGTCATTACACAAACGACACCGACACGCTCCGTCAGGCGATTGCGCAGAGTCTGCCGCAGATGTTCTCCTCGGTTGTAACCGTCACGACTGTGTTTTTTTCCATGCTGTACCTCAGCGTAGGGCTGACCGTCTTTGTGGCGCTGTTTACCTTCATTTTGCTAAAAACGATCCGGTTTATCGTGGGGAAAAGCAGCGTTCACTTTGTGACGCAGCAGCAGTCAATTGGCGACGTTAACGGCTATATTGAAGAAATGATCAACGGCCAGAAGGTCATCAAGGTCTTCTGCCATGAGGAGAAGGCTGAAGAGGACTTCGACAAAAAGAATGAGGAGCTTTGCCGCAGCGCCACCAAAGCAAACACCTACGGTAACATCACAATGCCGGTCGTAGGCAACATGGGCTATATGCTGTATGTGCTGCTCGCTATAGTCGGCGGCGCGATGGCTATATTTGGATTTAAGAATCTCAGTCTTGCGGGTATTAGTGTTCTCACAATAGGAACTATCGTATCCTTCCTCACGCTTTCCCGCAGCTTCATAATGCCTATCGGGCAGGTTTCGATGCAGTTTAACATGGTGATTATGGCGCTTGCCGGCGCGTCGCGAATTTTCGACTTTCTGGATGAAGAGAGCGAGCAGGACGAGGGCTATGTTACTCTCGTCAACGCCAAGGAGGAAAACGGAGAACTCACGGAGTGCTCGGAGCGCACCGACATGTGGGCTTGGAAGCATCCGCACGCAGACGGTACGCTTACCTACACAAAAATGGAGGGCAAAATCGTCTTTGACGACGTCGATTTCGGATATGAGGAGAACAAGCTCGTGCTCCACAACATAACCCTGTACGCCCAGTCAGGACAGAAGGTTGCCCTCGTAGGAGCTACCGGAGCGGGAAAAACCACAATTACGAACCTAATCAACCGCTTCTATGATATTGCGGACGGAAAAATCCGCTACGACGATATAAATATCAACAAAATCAAAAAAGCCGACCTGCGCCGCTCTCTCGGCATCGTACTGCAGGACGTAACTCTCTTCACCGGCACCGTTATGGACAACATCAGATACGGCAAGTTGGACGCGACGGACGAGGAATGCATTGTTGCCGCAAAGCTTGCAAACGCCGACAATTTTATCCGTATGCTGCCTGACGGCTACAGCACCATTTTGGAGGGCGACGGCGGCGGTCTTTCACAGGGACAAAGACAGCTCATTTCCATCGCCCGTGCGGCTGTCGCCGACCCTCCGGTCATGATTTTGGACGAAGCTACCTCCTCCATAGACACCAGAACCGAAGCCATCGTACAGAAGGGCATGGACGCGCTAATGAACGGACGTACCGTTTTTGTAATTGCCCACCGTCTGTCTACCGTCCGCAACTCCGACGTCATTATGGTTCTGGAGCACGGTCGAATCATTGAGCGCGGCAGTCATGAACAGCTCATCGAAAAGAAAGGCAGCTACTATCAGCTATATACCGGAGCGTTTGAACTGGAATAGTTCAGAGCACCAAGTTAATTTGGGAATTTGATTATATATTATAAACATTGACCCAGTACAAAATACTTTACCGTTTGAGAAAACAGAACAGCTCGGGAACCTTGAAATATCAATGGTTTCCGGGCTGTTTTCATCTGGCAGCGGGAGAAGGATTCGAATAAGCAATTATTCGTATATAGCTGACCATAGCATAGGGACGCAAACCTCTGACCTGTTGTCATACTTCAAGGCGTATGGACAACGGCGAGCTGCAATCAGTTATGTTCTTTCGTTTTTCCATTGCGAAACGGAAGAGAGACCTTGTTATTAAATACTGCTATAATGGGCCCCATAAAAAGCGCCGTGATTAGCGTCGTTAGCTTAATTCATGGCGGCCGAATTGGCCGATGCGGATGAGGCAGCAATCACGCAATCAATGGCAAGCACCACCGAAAGGGCGACAATCTCATCTCTTTCATCCGCAATGTCCAGCTCATAACAATCACCCCAAGTCATCCATGCCTTATGAATTGACACTATCGCCCGGCCACTCTGAATAATCTCATAGTCATGTGCAAAAAAATCGCCGTTTATCTCCCAGCCGAGCCCTTCAATGCTGTATTTAGGGCGCAGAAAAGTCAGCTCCTTGACAATTTCCGCAATTTGCTGTCCGTCTATAAAAACAAAATAGCGCGGCATAAAGCTAAACACCTTTTGCTGTATAAACGCGCTCTCAACACCGCCCATATCGAAGATGTGCAGCTTCTTTCCAAAAGAGAAAAACTCACCCTCAACGTAGTACTTATCCTCTCCGCTATCGTCTTTAACTGTGAAACGATCGACCCAAGAAAGAATCTTTTGTTTAATATATAGCTTCATTGCATATTCCCTCCATTTTTCTGGTCTCGAAAAGATGATTAATTAAAATATGTGTTCTAGCCGGAATTGCATACGGCAGTCACGGAGCCCACACAGCTGCAATCATCTGTGCTTCCATAGTCTTTGCCGACGATACCATCGGCAACGGCGGATGTTTGACCGACAAGATTTATCGTCACCTTGGCGCTGCAGCCGGAAATAGTACCAAGCGAGCTTCCGGCGATTCCGCCTGCATTTACGCGGTTGCCGCTCGCGTTTATCAGTGTCTCGGCACTGCAGTTTTGTATGCTGCCATATTCCGGCCCGTAAGTTGACACTACCCCGGCAATGCCTCCGATTTCCGACCAGTAGTCACTCGTACCGGAAATCGAAGCCTTGACATTCAGGTTTCTGACGAGTCCACACAACCCGCCAAAAAGTCCAGGGTCTTTAATATGCGAATCGTCGGCCTGAATTCTATAGCTGACAGTATGCCCGGCGCCGTTGAGCTCACCGAAGAAACCGCGAATACTGTGTCCGAGTTTTATTTGGCGGCTCTGATCTGCAATTGGTATCCAGTTGCCGGACAAGGTAATGTCATTATCCAGCTTGAAGTAGAGGTATGGGCTGCAGTAATAGCCATAGTCAGCGGCGTAGTAGCTATCGAGATGCCTGAGCTGTTCCTGCGTTCGGATCAGGTACGGGTCATCCGGCGTACCCTTACCGCCGGAAAACCCGGTATCGACAGCGCTTTCTGAGAGGCTCGTGAAAACCAGGGTCGGGTAAATCCGTCCGGATAAAGCACCGTTCGGTGGGATTTGAGACGTGTTGATAATCGACGTTCCGACATTGAATTGCGTTACTTTCAGATCATTTACACAGCCGGAAAAGTCCTCCGTCAACATACCACCATCCGCTCCCGGTGAAACGAAGAGCTCTATTGTCGAACAAGCGCTGAATTTAAGCGTAACCCCGTCACAGGTTACCAATGCTCTGGCATCAGCGCCTGTAACCTCATATGTACCCGGAGCGGAGACAAAGGTGCCGACCATGTTGTTTAAGATCGTCACAACCTGCGCGCGCGTGACGTTGCTTTTAGGTTGGAATAGCCCGTCTCCCGTACCGTTAACAAAGCCGTAATAATACATTGCGCAGATGAATGGTTCCGCCCAGGCTGAAATATCGTTATTGTCCCTGAACTCTTTGTATAGAATTCTATAGGGTTTAACGCCGAAGGCTTTGCCAATCATAAATGCGGCTTCCTCGCGGTCAATGGGCTCGTCCGGATCGATTTTCGCGTCGTCACTTCTGACAATATCGTACTTTGCCAGGGCGAGAACCGCGGGGCCATACCAATTGAAGGCATTGACGTCCGTATATTGGTTATCCGTCACCTCCGGATATTTAAGCATGCGTTGGAGGATTACGGCAAGTTCCGCTCGCGTCACCGTATCGTCGGGGCGGAAATATCCATTGCTGCCCGTTAGAATGCCGTAGTCAGACCAGCGGATTATTGCGTCCTTTGCCCAATGGCCGGAAATATCTCGGTAGCTTCCATTATCCGCAAGTACGTTGACAGGCATGAAAGTCAAAATGAGAGCCACGGTAATTACAAGCGAAGCCACGCGTTTTCTGATTTGTTTGAACTGCATTTCTTGTTCTCCCTCAAACCGGTCCGCGACTAATTCTGCGCATTGATCTGATCGGCCAGCTCATTAAGATACAGCCAGCGATCGGTCTTTGCCTCAAGCGCTGCTTTCATCATTTCCATCTGCGACGACAGCTCCATCAAGCGCAAATAATCGCTAGAAGCTTTCTCAATCTCCTTGCTGCATTCTGAGATTTTAGTCTCTATTGCGGCAATTTCGCAATCGATTGTATCAAACTCCCGTTGCTCATTAAAGGAAAACTTCAGCTTCTTTTGTTTAAGCTTCAGTTCGTTTTTCTCTGCTGCAGAGAGCTCCGCCTGAGAGCTTTCTTTTTTTTCGTTTGAGTCCTGCGCCATAGGACGCTTCTCGGAGTAGTCCGTATAATTTCCGGTGTAGGCTGTAATTTTTCCGCCGTCCGTCACCTCGAAAATTGAGCATGCAATTTTGTCAAGAAAGTATCGGTCATGGGATACGGTAATTACAGCGCCGGGAAATGACTCCAGATAATCCTCAAAAATGGTCAAAGTCTCAATATCCAGATCATTTGTAGGCTCATCGAGCAAAAGAATATTTGGAGCGGCGATAAGGATGCTCAGCAGATAGAGCCTCCGCCTTTCACCGCCGCTAAGCTTTCCTATGCTTGCATATTGCAGTTCCGAGGTAAACAAAAACCGTTCCAGCATTTGCGAGGCGGTGAATGTGCCCTCTTCGGTCTTAATTTCGCTTGCTATTTCGCAGATAAAGTCACGGACCCTCATTTGGCTGTCCAGTTCCCGGCCTTCCTGAGTGAAATATCCGATTTTAACAGTAGAGCCGACCTCCACCGTGCCCTCATCCGGCGCAAGCTTTCCGGCAATTATATTCAGCAGAGTAGATTTTCCTGCGCCATTTCTTCCGACAATTCCAATGCGGTCATCACGCTTAATGTTATAAGAAAAATGGTCAATTACGCAGGTATTATCAAACGTTTTGCAAATGTCTGTGAGTTCAATCAACTTTTTTCCCATGCGGCTGGACGTGGTTGCCATCGCCACAGTATCGTCCGCTAACGGCGCCGATTGCTCCTTAAGCGCATAATATCTGTCAATACGGTCGCGGCTCTTCGTGCTGCGCGCTCTGGCGCCGCGCATAATCCACTGATATTCCTTGCGCAGAATCGCCTGTCTTTTTCGTTCACTTGCTTCAGCATAGTCATCGCGCTGTGCCTTAAGCTCCAAGTATTTCGAATATTTTGCTTCATATGTGTAGAGCTTACCGTGTGACAGCTCCGTTATGCGGTTAACAATTCGCTCAAGAAAATAGCGGTCATGGGTCACCATAATGAGGCCGCCAGAAAAGCGTTTTAGTCTCATCTCAAGCCAGATTACCATATCGCTGTCAAGATGGTTTGTAGGCTCGTCGAGAATCAAAATGTCTGACGGATGAATAAGCGCGGCTGAAAGCGCCACCCGTTTTCTCTGCCCTCCGGATAGCGCTCCAATTTTTGCATTATGATCCGTTATTCCCAGCCGCGTCAGCATGGATTTTACTTCGTACTCGTTTATCTCGCGAAATTGCGGTGTGAATTCCGCAAACACCTGTTCGAGTACCGTGAATTCATCGTTCATAATCGGATTTTGCGACAGAAAAGTTATCCGCGCGTTTCTTTGAACAGTAACAGACCCGGCATCAGGAGACTCCAAGCCTGCAAGAATTTTTAGCAGTGTGCTTTTGCCTGTCCCATTTATGCCGATAATACCGATTCGGTCCTTTTCGTTTAGATACAGCGTAGCGTCCTGCAACAGCTGCTTCGTATCATAATTCTTATATATATGCTCTGCTGATAGTAGCATCGATTCTCCTTTGGCAATTGGTTTTGTTAAGTATCTGAGCTTTGAGGAAGATAAAACATTCCGGCAATCGATAGATGATGAAAATAGTGAAGAAGACATCGTATAGACAAACTGCAAAACTTGCTCAATTCACCTGCAAAATCACATCGTCCGTAAGCTGAACATAATCGACTTCATCGAGAGATATAGGGACAGTCAGATTGTAATTGTAATTAGAGCTGCTGCCACCCGAGGCCATCAATGCGTATTTGCTCCCGTCTTTCAAAACTACAAAAGGTGAAATACCGATAGTGCTACTGATGGAATTTGGAGTTACTTCATATTCGCAATATCCCGAGAAACCCGATAGTACAAAAGAAGTGATGTTTGCCTCATACCATTTTTCACTCCAAATGTCATAACCGCTTACCGTGACCGGCTCATTTACAAGTTCGATCGTTTTGCCCTCGTTAGTAAAGAGAACGCCGAAATCCCACTGCCCCTCGATAAGATTGACAATTTTCCCACTCTCTTCGGTAATAATGTTCTCAAGCTTCAATGTGCGGACAATTCCGTTGTCGAAGGAATAATTGCGATTCGCAGGGTAATTTGTAAGGCGGATTGAAATAAGCAAAGAGTAGCGGTTATCTGTCGAGTCACCGTCATCCAAAGTCATGCATGAAGTCCCTTTAGTGCCAAGTCCGATACTCTCGTCGTTTATCAGTAGTCTTTGATTTCCAAAATTGTACCCGTATCCGGCGTTCATGCCTTCGGGAAGTTCCACGTCCAGCTTGTAATATGAATAAAAACCATCTCCGGTCGCGGAATCCAATGTGATTTTAACTCCCGCGTCCTCTGCAACAGCGGAAACGACAGTGGCGCTGCCTTTAATAATATTCAACTGAGCCTTTGTTAATTTGCTCGAGGTGCGATTTGCAAAGTAGTTTCCCATCCAATTATTCCGGTTATCGCAGTAATTGTCCAAATCAATACTGACAAGATAACCGGTCTGGGGCGTCAAAGTGTTCCAAATGTACTCAGTCACGTACTGGACTTTTTCATCCACAATTACACTGTCAAACGCTTTCTTGTCGCATTCAAGTTTCATAGAATTGGATTTACCCTTGAACTCGTTGTTCACAATCAGATAGTAGTTCTCACCGTCCTCGCACTTTTCGGCGATGTAGTTCAGCCCGCCGGTGTTAATACCGTGAGCGGTATAGTATGTATCCCCCAAACTGCATAACAGAACTATGACCAGCACTGTCAAGATGACAGCACTGCTTTTCGTATCTTCTTTTTTCCGAATTGTCTTAATTTGTAATATGATAGCGATGAGCGCAATAATAGGAATCACAAATTCGCCAATACCCATGATCTCACCAACGGAATATGGGATATCCAAGTTTCGAAATTCCCACAGATAAAACAATACCCAATACGCGGTCGACAGAACGACAAATGAGATTGTAAGAATGGTCTTAAAGGACTTTGACCGGACGATTCTATCCATAGCTTAGGTGCCTCCGAATTGCTAAATATGCGTTTTCAATATATTCTCGAGTGCAGTTTCAAACCTTATGTCTTGTTCCCTATTTCGTTTAGAAGGGCCTTTAAGCCTGCCGCCGGAACTGCGGATTTTCTTTGCCGTATGGCGTGCAAGCAATAAAGCGTCAATGTTGTCGGCGGTGTATCCTATTCCATCCTGATTTATAGTTACTGCATTCCGCGCAAGGCACATTGCGGCCAGCCCATAGTCCTGAGTAATAACGATGTCGCCGCCATTTACAAGATTAACCAGAGCAAAATCTACGCTGTCAGCGCCTTTTGAAAAGGTAAGTGTTGTTGCTCCGCCTTTGTTGAAAACGTGCGATGTGTCGCATAGAATTAGACATTCAATATTATGCTTTTTTGCCAGGCGCACAGCAATGTCTGTCACCGGGCACCCATCGGCATCAATAAGTATACGCATCTGGTGCTCCTTAGTTTTATGGATAATCCTGCTAATATAAGTCAAGCACAATTTTCAGGACAAGTCAATAAAATTGAGATATAGCATAGATGGCCACATGCCGAAAGGCACTTGGCCTATTAGAAGAATATCAATGTCTTTTTA
>Ga0074193_1000670_pt1 | contig 53120 bp, 42 predicted proteins | sample EPASupsiteHSE605_FD_64523 | JGI IMG/M metagenome (GOLD analysis project Ga0074193, IMG submission 64523) | Bioremediated contaminated groundwater from EPA Superfund site, New Mexico - Sample HSE6-05 | ecosystem: Environmental > Aquatic > Deep subsurface > Groundwater > Contaminated ...
GTATCTTCTCCTTCAAACTAATAATAACAAAGTGGTGATACCGTACGCTATTTTTTCATTACTATTTGTGCCGCCAGCCGTAGCGGCGGAATGGAGGTTATTATGAATTATAACTTGTTATACGGGATGTTAGCCTGCTTCCTGATGGTTACAGCACTCATGGGTTATCTCGGCTATCGACACACAAAATCGTCGAAGGATTATTTGATTGCCGGGGGCAACGTACATCCAGTGCTGATGGCTTTAGCCTATGGATCGACATTTATTTCTACATCCGCTATCGTAGGTTTTGGCGGGGCCGCCGGCGTATATGGAATGAGCCTATTATGGTTAACATTTTTTAATATCTTTGTGGGAATATTTATTGCATTTGTGTTTTTTGGCTTAAAAACCCGTGCGCTGGCTCATACTTTGCATGTGCAAACCTTTCCAGAATTTTTGGGTGCACGTTTTAAATCGCCCTTTATTAGACGTTTTTCTGCCGGGATCATTAGCTTAACCATGCCATTATATGCCGCTGCGATCATGATTGGCGGCGCTCGCTATATGGAAGAAGCGCTGGCCATGGATTACACCACTGCTGTGATTATCTTTGCTTTGATCGTGTTGGGTTATGTGTTTTTTGGCGGCCTGCGGGGCGTTATTTATAATGACAGCTTCCAAAGCGGCATTATGTTTTTAGGTATGGCGACCTTGGTCGTGCTGACTTATATAGAGTTGGGCGGAATAACTACTGCGCACACCAAGCTGACTGCTCTAACACATCTGGTGCCTGCGGCATTGGCCGCTAAGGGACATTTAGGCTGGGCCTCCATGCCCGCTTTTGGCTCTGAAATGTGGTGGTTTGTTATTTCCACGTTAGTGCTAGGGGTGGGGATCGGCGTTTTAGCCCAGCCCCAGTTGGCTGTCCGATATATGACGGTGGCCAGTTCCAAAGATTTATACAGGGCGCTGGGGGTTGGCGCCGTATTTATTCTCTTTATGACCGGTGTGGCTTTTACAGTAGGGGCTTTAACAAATGTTTTTTTTGTTGAGCAGACTGGTCAAATTGCGTTGGCGGCTACGGCGGTAGCCGGAGCTAAAGCCAATGTGGATAAAATAATTCCGCTGTTTATTGCGCAAGCCATGCCAGAATGGTTGCGGTACTTGTTTTTATTTACGCTCTTATCAGCAGCTATGTCTACATTAAGCGGTCAGTTTCATATGATCTCTACGTCCATTTCCTATGACCTGAACCCGAATAAGGACAGGAGTGATAAGCGAATACTGTCGCTAGCTCGTATCGGAACAGTAATCGGATTTATCCTCACAATTGCACTGGCTTTGCTACTGCCGCCTGGCATAATTGCAGTCGCCACAGCTCTGTTTTTCGGTTTTTGTGCTTCTGCTTTCTTGCCAATGTATACCGCTGCTTTGTACTGGCCCAGGGTCACACCGGCTGGTGCTACGTGGAGCATGCTTACGGCAACCGTAACCTATCTCAGCTTGGTGCTTTTTGTGCATGAAAAGGAGGCAACAATCTTCGGCGTCTGTAAACAATTCTTCGGCGTAAATACGTTGGCCGCCGCTCCTTGGACCTATATAGATCCACTGGTGATTACCTTGCCTATCAGTGCTGTAGTACTATGGGCGGTCAGTATTGCAACGGTTCAGACTGCGTCTGTGAGTGAGACCATTGTTGCCCTGGAAAAAGATTAGAAAAATGTGAGACTATTAAAAAAACCGGCGTAATATCTTAAAGTATTACGCCGGTTTTTTACATGAGTATAGAGATATTACTGCTCAAGCTTTTCCCAATGCTCCCGGGCTTCTGCTAATTCAGCCAGAGCACTGCTTTGATCTTCAGCTTCGATTGAACCTTCAAGACGAGCCAAGTTGGAGCTTAAGTAATTAATCTCGTCACGATCAACGTCAAACTGTACTCTGCGTAGGACGATTTTCCATGCCTTTTCTAATTTATCGAGGTCATCCCTTGCAGCACTCCATTGTTCAGTCTTAACGTCTGCTTTGACCATCTGGAAGTATTTCGGGACATTGTCCTCCTCACCGCGTGGTTCTTTTAAATATGTACCTGCGTTCATAACTGCAATGAATAAAGCTATAATAATGGTAGGTATAAGATAATAGATCAATTTTAGCATGAAAACACTCCTTTAATTTGGACCGGGATAATCGCTAGGGTCGGTGATCTGTACAGGATCCTTATAAGTATCGATGTATAAATTACCATGGGGGCCCAGGGTTGCCAAAAATACTTCGGCGGCACTATTGATACCATGGGCCTTAAGTTGCCCATCCAGCCAACGACGGGTACGCCTTAATTGTTTTAAATTTTGTTCGATCACAACGCCGTCATAAATTAATTCCGTACTTAGACCCGCGAATTTTGGGGATATATTCAGGTCATTTGGGGTCACGGGCTGATATTGGGATTTTTTAAGTACAGATAACTCTCCATCTGGCTCCAATACCGCAAATGCTACTTGGTTGATGTCAAATACGTCTTTACTGCGCAACTGTTCTAATAATTCATCGGCAGTGTAACGCATTTTTTGTATAGCGTCTTCCATAATCTGTCCATTCATGATGACTATGGTAGGTTCACCGTTAATGAATTTAGCCGCATACCTCGATTTTAACGATATCCATTGTATGATTAGGCCTGCCACCGTCCATGTCACAAGTCCAATCCAGTGTGGCCAGGCCCGGCTGGTTAAATCAACCGTGAGCGTAGAAGCGGTTGAGCCAATCGTGATTCCCAGCACATAGTCAAAAAAGGAAAGCTGGCTTACCTGCTGCTTACCCAAAAGTCTTACGAAAATGAGCAGGGTAATGAAACCGATAATTCCTCTAACCGCAACTACCAAAGCTTCATTCATTATTTTCACCTCTACTAAATAGAATGATACATATATATTAATGAAGTATTACGCATAAGTTTTCTCATAAAGCTAATATGTCTTAATTATGGAGGATAATACAAAAGTGTATGAGAAAACTATATAGGTAAAATTTACAGGGCCAAATGGCAGGGAGTGCAAGTGCTAACTTTTAAACTATCACGGCCACTTTACTGCGGAGAATAAGAGCTCAGATCCCTTTGAAACATGTTGATGGTAGTTTAAATGCAGGAATATGGAAACGGGACACGAAATTCACAATAAGCGATGATGCCTAATGGGCGCATTATTATGGTATATAACACTAAAGCCTGTTTAAAAAAGAAAGGGGAATTTTTAATAATGAGCTTGCGTGAAGAAGCAATTGCATTACACAAAAAGCATCAGGGGAAGTTAGCCGTGGTGAGCAAAGTACCGTTGGTTAACGGCCATGACCTTAGTCTGGCCTATACACCGGGGGTTGCGGAGCCATGTAAGGAGATAAAAGCAAATACAGACTTATCCTTTGAATATACCTGCCGGGGTAACATGGTGGCTGTGGTGAGTGACGGGACTAGGGTCCTTGGTTTAGGCGATATCGGTCCCGAAGCTGCTATGCCGGTGATGGAAGGGAAATGCGTATTATTCAAGGTTTTTGGTGATGTAGACGCTGTGCCAATTTGTCTTGACACCAAGGACCCTGCTAAAATTATCGAAACGGTAAAATTACTTCAACCAACTTTTGCCGGTATAAACTTAGAGGATCTCGCTTCTCCGAAATGTTACGATATTGAGGATGCGCTGAAAGCGGTAATGGATATTCCGGTATTCCATGATGATCAGCATGGTACAGCTATTGCTGCGCTTTCTGCACTGATCGGGGCACTTCGGTTTGTAAAAAAAGATATGGCTTCCGCTAAAATTATTGTAAATGGAGCAGGCGCTGCTGGTACTGCAATTGCTCGTTTGATCATTAATGCCGGAGCGCAAAATCTCACGCTTGTTGATAAAGACGGGGCTATATTTGAGGGGATGCCTGGACTTAATCGTGTTCAGGAACAACTTGCGAAAACTACGAATCGAGACAAACAGAGAGGGTATCTAGCGGATATCGCCCGTGGGGCCGATGCATTGATTGGCGTTTCCGCTCCAGGGGTGTTTACCCCGGAGATTATTGGTTCCATGAACAAGGATTCCATCGTCATCGCCATGGCTAACCCGGTACCGGAAGTCGATTATGATACTGCCAAGGCTGCAGGTGCTAGGGTTGCAGGGACAGGCCGCTCTGATGCGCCAAATCAAGTAAATAATGTTACTGTGTTCCCCGGTGTATTCCGTGGAGCGATAGATGTGCGGGCCCGACAAATTAATGATGAAATGAAAATTGCCGCAGCCTATGCCATTGCCGGACTGATTACTGAAAATGAACTACGGGAAGATTATGTAGTTCCAAACGCCTTTGACCCGCGAGTCGCGCCTGCCGTGGCTGCTGCTGTAGCTCGTGCTGCTATGGACACTGGTGTCGCAAGAATTCAGGTTGATCCAGAGCAAGTGCGTGCTCGCACTGCGGCTAGGGTGGGGCGCTAGTAAATTGCAGAACAGTCGCGAGGGGACAGCTAACCGACTGCCCATAAAATTTCAGATAACATATTCTAAGCTGCAGATGGGGTTTAGCTCCTATCTGCAGCTTAGAATAGTATTGACATATTTTCATACATTTAGCCAAAAGTGGTGTGCGTTACAACCTCTAATGTAGAAAATGGAGGATTTTCCATACTTTACAAGAATTATTCCATAGTAATGGATAACAATATTAGAAGCTAATATTATTCTGCAGCGGTAAAGGAGACGGTTTAGCCATGAGAGCAATTGGGGTTTGTCTGGGTGCGTCTAGCATAAGTTTAGCCCTGATAGAAAGAGTCGCTAGTGGGCAAGATTCTGAAGCAGTAAAGTTGGTTAAAGCCGATTCTCGCCCCCATGATGGTGATATTGGTAAGGTATTGCAGGCAATGATCGAGGAGGTTCAATTAGAAAACGCCGAACGCATCGCGGTAACTGGAAGAAAATTTAGAAGTACTGTAAATCTACCCTCGATAGCGGAAGCTGAGGCTCTAGAAATAGCATATAGCCATTTGAAATATAAATATCCTGGCTGTGATGGGATCGTTTCAGTCGGGGGAGAAAACTTCATGGCTTATCACCTGAGTGAAGCAGGCCAGGTAGTTAACGTACATACTGGGAATAAGTGTGCGTCGGGTACGGGAGAGTTTTTTCTGCAACAAATAAAACGTATGAACTTAACCGTAACCGATGCGCTGGCAGCCGCCCAAGATGAAAACCCTTATACTGTGGCTGGTCGCTGTTCTGTGTTTTGTAAAAGTGATTGCACTCATGCACTCAATAAAGGCCAGGCCAAAGGAGCGGTAGTAGCTGGATTGTGCAGGATGATGGCGCTTAAAGTTGTCGAATTGCTAAATAAATGTCAGGCTCGCCAAATCCTGTTCATCGGAGGGGCTTCAAAAAACACCGTGATGCTTAAATATATTTTAAAGGAACTTGATGGAACCAAGTCTGTCTACGTTGCCGACGAAGCTATGTATTTTGAGGCCTTTGGGGCCGCTGTATGGGCACTGGAACATGGAATAGCGGAGTATGGAGACTTAAACTGCAAACAAGGTGATGACAAAGGAGTATTTACTTTTTTACCGGCATTAAAAGGCTATGCCGATAAGGTCGTTTTTAAATCCGTGGACTTTGATACTGCTAAAGAAGGAGATCATTGCATTGTAGGTTTGGATGTTGGCTCTACGACGACCAAGGCGGTAGTAATGCGGCAAGCGGATAATGCAATTTTATCGTCGGTCTACCTACGGACAAATGGAGACCCAGTAGGGGCTGCGCGCAAGTGCTACCGAAAATTGGCAGACGATATAGGTGAAAAGGCAGTTTTAGATGGTGTCGGTGTTACCGGGTCAGGGAGGCAAATTGCCGGACTTCATGCTGGCACTGAAGGAGTTATTAACGAAATTATTGCCCATGCCACCGCAGCCGTATATTTTGATCCAGAGGTAGACACGATTTTTGAAATCGGCGGACAGGACGCTAAATATACCTATATTACGAATAAGGTCCCCTCCGATTATGCCATGAATGAAGCTTGTTCCGCTGGAACAGGTTCTTTTCTAGAGGAAGCAGCCTCAGAAACAATGGGTATCAGTACTTTGGAAATTGCCGATATTGCTCTCGGCAGTACTAGACCACCTAATTTTAATGATCAGTGTGCCGCTTTTATCGGCAGTGACATCAAAAACGCCATCCAGGAAGGCATACAGCGCGAGGATATTGTTGGTGGACTGGTATACTCAATCTGTCAGAATTATGTTAATAGGGTCAAGGGAAACCGTACTGTAGGGAAAAAAATATTCATGCAGGGCGGGGTTTGCTATAACCGGGCGGTTCCTATGGCAATGGCTGCTATTGTCGGCAAAGAAATTGTTGTACCACCCGAGCCTGGGTTAATGGGGGCCTTTGGCGTTGCTTTGGCGATAAAAAATAAACTCGCATTAGGACTACTGGCACCAAAGATATTTTCTCTTCAGGAATTAGCTGAGCGAGAAGTGACATATGCTAATCCCTTTGTCTGTAACGGAGGCCAAGAAAAATGTGATCGCAAATGCACTGTGAATCTCATTGAAATAGACCGCATAAAATATCCCTTTGGGGGCGCCTGTAATAAATATGTAAATATCAGGCGAAATGTTAATTATGACGTAGAAAGTCTAGATATGGTGGCGCTCAGGGAACGGCTGATATTTGAAACATACACGAGATCAATGTCAGGGAAGGATGGTGCCAAAAAGATTGGCATACCTAAGTCCTTGATGGTGAATTCGTTATATCCCCTGTATTACAATTTTTTCACGGAACTTGGTTTTGAGGTTGTACTGGGGGATCGCATCAATATGGATGGCATTGAACGGAAGGGTGCCGCATTTTGTTATCCTGTAGAACTGGCGCATGGGTTCATGGGTGATTTGTTGATCCAAAACTTGGATTACATCTTTCTCCCTCACATTAGAGGGATGCATGTGGAGAAGGGGATCAATGTTAGTGTAACTTGCCCTCTCGTCCAGGGGGAACCATATTATCTGCGTTCAGCTTTTAAAGAACTGACCGAACAAGTAATTGTGAATCCTATTCTCGATTTTTCCAAAGGTTATCAGTTTATGGCTGATAAGTTCGTAGAAATTGGACAGCGCATGGGGTGTAGTAAAAAAGCGGCACTGAGGGCTTATGATGTTGGCATTGAGCGGCAGGAAGCCTGTTGGCGTGAAATGAAGTCAATTGGACGGCGAATTATGGAGGAATTGGAACATGAACAGGACAGAACGGTTATTGTGTTGTTCGGTCGATCCTATAATGCTTTTACGAAAGACGCTAATATGGGTATCCCAAGCAAGTTTGCTTCCCGGGGCTGTCTGATATTTCCATGGGAATTTCTAGATTTCGAACAGGAGGAACCCTTTGACCGTATGTTTTGGGCCACGGGCCAAATGATGCTCAAAGCAGCGAATGTGGTGAAAAAAAATTCACGCTTATTTGCTGCCTATGTGACTAACTTCAGTTGTGGCCCTGATAGCTTCTTACTAAGCTATTTTAGAGATATCATGGGTGAAAAACCATCATTGACGCTAGAATTAGACAGCCACACCGCCGATGCAGGTATCGATACAAGAGTGGAAGCATTTTTGGATGTCGTCACCGGTTATCAGGAATTGCAGAAGCGGGCAGAGGAAAAACCTGTTCGTGAGGCCCAGTGCGGTGCATCACTTTCCAGTGAAGGTGGCAAGGTCTACGTGATAGACGCTGCGGGTGTAAAGCACAGTCTAATTGATCAGCATGTTCAGGTTATTGTACCCTCGATGGGTGATCTGAGTTCACGACTGCTGGCTGCTAGTCTAAGATATATTGGTATTAACGCATCGCATATTCAACCACCAGCAGAACCGGAACTGCTAATTGGGAGAGCAAATTCATCATGTAAAGAATGCCTGCCCTATACCCTTGTGGCAGGGAGTATATTATATGATGTTTCTAAGCGGAAGAGGGACACCCTGATAGTCTATTTCCTGGCAGATAGCTCGGGACCGTGCCGATTTGGGCAATACTCCGTACTGATGGAAAATCTAATCCATAAAAATAACCTCAGCAATGTTGCGGTGATGCCGCTTAGTTCCGATAACGGTTATGCTGGTCTGGGGACTGCCTTCCAGTTAAGGGCCTGGATAGGTTTAGTCATTGCAGAGGTTATGGAGGAGATTTATGCTGCATTATTAGTATTGGCGCGGGACAAGGAAGCTGCATTATCACGCTATCAGCAATCCGTACGAAGGATTGAAGAGGCTGTCGCATCAACATCGTGGAAAGAAATAAAGTTGGTTCTAGCTGAGGAGGCTCAACGATTATCAACGATTCCCCTGAAAGAAACTTTACATGCGGCAATGAAGGTGGGGATAATAGGCGAAATCTATGTCCGACTGGACTCCTTTGCCAGGCACTCGCTGGTTGAAAAACTGGCCGAAAAGGGTATTATCACAAAAGTTGCACCAGTCACCGAATTTGTGTACTTTTGCGATTATTTACTGCAAAAAGCGATTCATCATATCAAATCCTCTAAGACAGCTAGGATATCTTCGGTAATTAAAGGCTATTTTAAAAATCATTACGAAAAAGCGATAAAGCAGATTCTTGCAAGATCAGGTTTATATGAGGTTCATATGATCGATATTGATGGTATGGTTAAAGACATTAAACATCTTGTCCCCCCTGAATTTACGGCAGGTGACACGGTATTGACGGTGGGCGCAGCATTAACGGAAATTGTCGATGAGGTATCTGGAATAATTTCAATAGGGCCCTTTGGGTGTATGCCCTGTCGGGTTGCTGAGGCGATCATCGGAGAAACGATTAACTCGGAGAAACCAAAAATAACGAGGGATAAGCGGATTATCGAATATGTGATGCACAAACACCCGGCCTTACCTTTTTTGTCGATCGAAAGCGACGGGAACCCGTTTCCGCAGGTAATCGAAGCCAAATTGGAAATATTCTGTATGCAGGTATCTAGGGTACACAATGCAAGCGTAGAGGCCAGACGGGATAATCAGAAAAAGGCATAAAATGAATACCCTCCGCGGGTTTGCTGAGGGTATTCATTTAGATAGGATTAATAATGCATGCTGACTGGACTTACTGTCGGCTCAAGGATTGTTAAGGTATTGGTGAAAGTGTCCAAGTTAGCTTCCGCGCCAACAGGAATAGCTGCTTTGTACCGCCCGTGAGCAGTGCGGAGATTAGCCAGAATGGGCTTACCAAGAGGAACAAGCTCTCCACGGATAACATCATTCCAAGTAGTACTGTAAGCTGGATTGCAACCCGTGCATTCACCGATAACAAAGCCGATAGCATCCTGGAACTTACAGGCCAATCTTAATTGGGCCAGATAACGGTAAACGGTATTAATTGGTTCATGGGTTTCTTCGATGACTAGAATTTTGCCGGAGGTATCTATTTCATAGGGGGTCCCCAGGGAACCAACAAAAGAAGTTAGATTACCGCCAACAATCGGACCGGTGACATTGCCCGGAATCAGACCGATCAACGGAATTCCTGGGGGGTTATTGATAATTCGGGGGGCTGTTAAGGTTGCTGTGGCTGCGAAAAACTGGTTGAAATTATAGGGAGGGGTGTCAGGCCTAAAGTCGATCAATAAGAGACTTTGGAACGAAATCAGGTTTGCCATCTTATAAAGCGCATTTGATAATATGGTGATATCACTGTAACCGGTAATGATTTTGGGATGAGCCTGTATGAACTCATAATCCAGCAGCGGCAGAATATCACTAACTCCTGTCCCGCCTCGAGATGGAATTATGGCCTTAACCATGGGATTGGCAAACATATCCATTAAATCTGAGGCTCTGTTGTGAGCACTTGTAGCAACAATGCCTTCGGCGGCATATACGTACTTACCTAAGATAACATTGAAGCCCATGGAGCGTAAAAACGCAACACGAGCGTTGATTATATCCGCCGCCAGGGGACTACCCAGGGTAACAATGCCAATGGTATCCCCCTTTAGTAAAATAGGAGGGCGGAGCGCCATATTGATCACACTCCCGTGATTATATCTATTATAATCTTATGTAACGCGGCTCAGAAATGTTACAAAATGGCTTTTTTGCTGACCTTGATTAAGATGCATGGGGTTATTGTGGTTAATCATTTGGTGTATATTATCAATATATAAAAGGTCAAGTGCAAATAATTAAACAAGCAGGAATTTTTAGGGACGAATGTCGAAGAAATAAATAGTCTTACGTTAATGGAAAAGGGGCGAGATTTTTGGTACATACAATTACATTAATTCCCGGCGACGGCGTAGGTCCTGAACTGGTTGAGGCGGCCCGTCGGGTAATTGAAGCTACTGGTGTAAAAATTGAATGGGAAATTCACAATGCAGGGGTTGACGTAATAGAAAAATACGGCACACCGCTACCAGAACATGTTCTGGAATCTGTTCGCCGTAATAAAGTGGCGCTAAAAGGTCCTATTACCACGCCGATCGGAACAGGCTTTCGCAGTGTTAATGTAGCATTAAGACATGCGTTAAACCTTTATGCCTGTGTCCGGCCATGTAAAACATATCCTGGGGTACGTTCCCGTTATGACGATATCGATCTGGTAATTATCCGGGAAAACAGTGAGGATTTATATGCCGGTGTAGAGTTTGACTTAGGCTCGCCTGATGCCAAACGAATTATTGAAATGGCAAGCGGAAAGATTAAGGATGATGCTGCAATCTCGATTAAACCTATCTCAGTTTCCGGTTGCCAGCGGATTATCAGATATGCTTTTGAATACGCTCTAGCGAATGGTCGTAAAAAAGTTACTGCTGTAGCTAAGGCCAACATCATGAAATTCACGGATGGGTTATTTTATAAAGTGGCCCGGGAAATTGCTGCTGAGTATGAAGGGAAAATTGCCTACGAGGAAGTACTGGTTGATGCGATGTGTATGCAATTGGTCCAACGTCCGGAGGCATATGACGTGTTGGTCATGACCAATTTGTACGGTGATATTCTGTCTGATCTCTGTGCTGGCTTGATTGGCGGTCTAGGGGTAGCGCCCGGTGCCAATATCGGAGCTGAAGCAGCATTGTTTGAACCAACTCATGGTTCTGCACCGAAATATAAAGGGCTGAATAAGGTTAATCCAACCGCATTAATCCTTTCTGGAATGTTGATGTTAAGACATATCGGAGAAACTGAAGCAGCTAACCGTCTTGAACAGGCAGTGTCTGCTGTAATTGCAGAAGGAAAAGATGTAACCTATGATATGAAGGCGGATCGTAATGACCCCACAGCGATTGGGACTAAGGAAATGGCCGATGCAATCATTGCTAAGTTGAAATAGATTAAATACCAATGAGGAGGATCTCAACAGTGTCTCTAGTAAAACCTTTCCGCGGCTTGCGGCCAACACCAGAATTAGCGGAGCAAGTAGCTTCACTGCCGTATGACGTAATGGATTCCGAAGAAGCCCGCCAAATAACCAGTCAGAATCCCCATAGTTTTTTAAGGGTTACCAAATCAGAAGTTGACCTGGCTCCCGGTATAGACGGCCATGCACCCGAAGTTTACGCGAAAGCGAGAGAAAATTTGCAGCAATTTATTAAAGATAAGGTGCTTATTCAGGATGCACAACCCTGTTTTTATGTCTACAAGCAGACAATGGGACAGCATGTGCAGATAGGTTTAGTTGCGGCGGCATCTGTGGCGGAATACCAGCAAAATATTATTAAAAAGCACGAACTGACCAGACCTGATAAAGAGCAAGACCGTATCAACCATATTGTTGCTACTGAGGCGCAAACGGGCGCGGTGTTTCTGACCTATCGAGCTAATGAAACCGTCAACGCTCTGATCAATCAGTGCTTGGATACACAGCCAGTGTATGATTTTATTACTGATGATGGAATTGGACATACACTATATATTATTGACAATGCTGCTATGATCGGTGCAATTCAAGAGGCCTTTGAAAGCATTAAGTGTCTATATATAGCTGACGGACATCATCGTTCTGCGGCCGCTGGGCGAGTACATGATATGTGCCGTCAGGGAAATAAAGACCATACTGGCGACGAGGAATATAATACATTTCAGGCGGTTATTTTTCCTCATGATATGATGTATATTATGGACTATAACCGAGTGGTTCAGGATCTAAACGGGCTATCACCTAAACAGTTTCTAGCAGCAGTGGGGGAGAAATTCGAAGTGGTGGAAACTGGGGATTGCTTTAAACCCGAACACCTACATACCTTTGGTATGTATCTTAAGGACCAGTGGTATACACTAACCGCCAGAGCGGGGACATTTTCAACGGATAATCCTGTAAGCCGGCTGGATGTTAGTATACTACAAAAAAATCTGCTCGACCCGCTGCTAAACATTTCAAACCCGCGCACGGACAAACGCATAAATTTTGTGGGCGGTATTCGCGGCATGAAGGAATTGGAACGGCTGGTGGATAGCGGCAAATACGCGGTGGCTTTTTCCTTGTTTGCGACATCCATCGAGGAACTAATGGATATTGCTGATGCAGATGAGATCATGCCACCCAAGTCTACCTGGTTTGAACCAAAGTTGCGTGATGCTATGGTGGTTCATCTTGTGCCTTGTGCAGAATACCTCGTTAAGTAATTCAAGAAATTAATAAAAAACCCGGCTGCGCCAGAGCCTATAGCTCGGTGTAAGCCGGGTTTTCGAATCGCTACAGAGTTATAATGTTTTTTTGAACCGCAGAGACTATTTCACTTGCGCATTTCGATGATCCTTACCAGTGCAATTAAATAATCGTTGATAACGGGTATATTCATTAAGACGATGCGCCGTAAGGATTCTACTACGACCGCGAACACGATGGTGGTCCCTACCGCAAAGCCAAGGCCTCGAAAAACACCAGCAATAAAATTAGTGAAAATTAATTTACGAGGTTTTTCCATTAGCTCCATGTAATCAGCGATTCGTATCGCTTCAAGGCGATTAGCCAGCCGAGTCATCTGCTCCGATAGAAACTCGTTCTTTTTTAGTTCGGTTGTCATAAATCTCCTCCGAATTTAGGGTAAACTTCTATTGATTCGCAACTAATACGATTGTTCATGCCAAACATACAGGATTTTTAGGTATTAATAGGGCAAGGGGGGCGCCAAAGGTTACCCCTTGCAGTATGTTTTGTCAGATAGCTGTTTTGTCTCCACAAATAGTCTACCGCTTTATCGATAACCTGTAAATAGTCTGGTGATATATAAAACATCGATATCAGAAGAGGATTTACGTTACTTTTATTGAACAGATAATAGAAAAGTTTGCTTCCCGACTTTAGACGGAGGTTTTATGGGCTATTAGCAAAGACAAACGACTATCTTACGTGAAATTTTAGGGAATCTGAAATTTGAGGGGTAAATATGACTATGGGTACAAATTTTACAATTTTACTTGTGGATGATAGTGCCTTTAATCTTAAAGTGCTTGCCGATACAGTAGAGGAATGCGGGTATAAACCCGTACTTGCAACAAACGGGAAGCAGGCATTTGAGTTTATTAACATTGAAAAACCAGATTTAATTCTGCTTGATGTAATGATGCCAGAAGTAGATGGTTTTCAATTATGTATTCAACTAAAAGAAAATCCTGGTTTAAAAGATATACCTATAATTTTTTTAACAGCAAAATCTAAAACGGAAGACATCGTGAAAGGATTTGAAGTTGGAGGCGTTGATTATATTACAAAGCCTTTTAATGTTGTCGAGCTAAGGGCGAGAATGAGCACTCATTTGGAAGCTAAAATATCCCATGATGAAATTAAAAGATGTAATGAGCAATTACAGAAAACGAATGAGGAACTACATACGGCAAATGAAATGATTAAAAAGCAAAATCTCCAGTTGATAGAATTTAATAAAAAACTAGAATTTGTCTCAAGAACGGACCCGTTGTCCGGCCTATATAATAGAAGACATATTATGGAGAAAATCCAAGATGAAGTCGCTAGGTACAGAAGAAATCATCGAAGCTTTTCTTTACTGATTGCAGATATTGATTTTTTTAAGCATATTAATGACACATATGGTCATGCCTATGGAGATTGCGTAATTAAAATAATCTCCCAAAGCCTCAGAGATAATGCTAGAGAACAAGATATTGTTGCTAGGTGGGGTGGCGAGGAATTTCTGTTATTATTACCGGAGACCGAACAGGAGGGAGCCATCATTCTGGCGGAAAGAATGCGAAAAAAGATCGCAGGAATTCCCTTTCAATGTAATAAGGTCCAATTGAACATAACGATGACCCTTGGAGTTGCGACGCATAACGATGACGCGGTTGATGAAGTAATCAAAAGAGCAGATATTGCCTTATACCAGGGCAAGAAAAAAGGGAGAAACTGTGTTGTGGCTGTCTGAAGCGAACTAGCATCACAGAGGAAATGCCTGCAATCTGAATATGTCTGAATAACGTGTTTCGATTTTACTAAATATAAACTTACGTGAATGCCAAACAAGGGGGATCTTTGATGACTAAAGGTAATCTCTATGTAAGAAATATGAAGAAGTTTGCTTTGTTATTCATCGGTTCTATATTAGCCGCAATCGGTATTGAAATTTTTTTGGTGCCCAATAATGTTATAGATGGAGGAATCGTCGGTATATCGATTATGGCAAGTCATGTAACCAAATTACCGCTGGGTGTGTTTATCTTTACTTTAAATATTCCATTTTTAGTATTGGCATACAACCAAATCGGAAAGACGTTTGCCATATCTTCGATGTTTTCCTTTACTTCGCTTGCAATTTGGGTTTCAATCCTACACCCTGTACCGGGAGTAACCAGCGATATTTTATTGGCGGCAGTTTTTGGGGGTATAATTCTGGGAATTGGCGTCGGTTTAATTATCCGCTATGGGGGATCTTTGGACGGGACCGAGATCGTGGCCATTATTCTGGATAAGCGGACTGGTTTTTCCGTAGGTGAAGTTGTGCTATTCTTCAACCTATTCATTTTATCAGGAGCAGGTTTTGTATTTGGTTGGGATAAGGCGATGTATTCATTGATTGCCTACTTTATTGCCTTTAAAATTATCGATATTACAATTGAGGGTTTGGATGAATCAAAGGCAGTCATGATCGTATCCGAAGAACCGGAAAAAATTGCGGAAGTATTAATGAAACGATTAGGACGCAGCGTCACTTTCCTACACGGAGAAGGTGGTTATTCAAGAGAAAAACGCCCTGTACTGTATGCTGTAATTACACGAATTGAAATTTCTAAATTAAAAGCAATTATTGAAGATATTGATGAGCAGGCCTTTGTGACGATCTCTAACGTGCATGAGGTGATGGGTGGCGGATTTAAAAAAGCTATCCACTGATATATATTGACATAAAGTTAATCTAGTGGTATAGTAATAGAGATCAGATATCCAATCAAGGTGTTATTGGTACTAACGGTTGTTTAGAAAGAGTAGGATACCCCCAAATTCTCTCTACCAAATGTTGTTGGTAATTGGTCAAGGTAGTTAACGGCTGTAATGTAGTTTAAAAGCTGCATTATAATTACCAATCTATCATTAGGCAAGAGGAGGAAAATATGAACATTAATCAACGCATAAATGAGCTGCTTAAAAAGCTAGCGTTCTTAGGATATTATCAATTTCACATGAATAATATTATTGAAGAAGCTATCGGCACCACAAAGTTAGCAGAGGCCGATCAGACACAGCAAATTCGCGTTCTCGATTTTTTGGAAAAATACGAGAAATTGGGCAATGACTACTTATTTGCATACAGTAAATAGTCATTTGTCAGGCGACCGTAAATTAAAGATATTGGCTTATGGCCAATATCTTTTTTAGTATATCGTCGTATTTTCGAAAAGTATAAGTTAATTGAACCGCAGAGACACAGAGAACGCAGAGGAGTAAATGTTAATTATTAAAACAGGGGCACTCTTTTTAGACTATAACTAAATTCTCTGCGCCCTCTGCGGTTGGAATTTTTTTAGGCCCGTGTTAGCGGGTTTCTCTAATAGGATAACTGCGGAGCGCAGGTTTACCGAGCGCAGGTTTACTATAGATAACTATATGCAAAGTGTTTAGTCTGTAATATAATACTATGAAAAGGGGAAATGGAGGGCCATTGCTTTGAAAATGTTAGGAGCTGAGGCAGTAATTGAAAGCCTTAAAAAAGAAGGTGTTGAAGTTGTTTTCGGTTATCCCGGAGGGTCGGTCTTAACGCTTTATGATGCGCTATATAAAGCCAACTTTCCCCATATCTTAACCCGTCACGAGCAAGGGGCTGTGCATGCCGCTGATGGGTATGCCCGCGCGACGGGTAAAGTCGGAGTTTGTTTTGCTACTTCCGGGCCTGGGGCAACAAATCTAATTACAGGTATCGCCACCGCCTATATGGACACTGTTCCGCTCGTTGCGATTACCGGACAGGTTGGAGTATCCCTAATCGGGAAGGATTCTTTCCAGGAAGCGGATATTTGTGGAATAACTACACCGATTACAAAGCATAATTATCTAGTGAAGAAGGTTCAAGATTTACCTAGAATAATAAAGGAAGCCTTTTACATAGCGCGGACCGGACGACCGGGCCCTGTGTTGATTGATATCTCTAAAGATGTTTTTAATGCCACGTTAGATTACGAATATCCTGATAGTATTCAATTGCGGGGCTACCGGCCCATTTTTGAGGGTGATGCTACTAGTGTTGATCAAGTGCTGGAAGCATTAAAACAGGCCAAAAGGCCCGTGATCTTTGTGGGCGGTGGTGTAAACATCTCCGATACCTCCAAGGAGTTTCAAGAATTTGCCGCCATAACCGGTTTTCCTGTAATCTCCAGTTTAATGGGGCTGGGCTGTATTAACGGTGATGCTCCCGAGCATTTGGGGATGGTCGGCATGCATGGGACCTATGCTGCCAACATGGCCACCACCGAGTGTGACCTGTTATTAGGGGTTGGGGTTCGTTTTGACGATCGGGTTACAAGCTCCATCCAAGCATTTGCTTCTAAAGCTAAAGTGGTGCATTTTGATATCGATCCCGCTGAGATCAATAAGAATGTTCGCACTGATCTGCGAGTAGTAGGGGATTTGAAATGGTCTTTACCACTGCTGTGTGCCAAGGTGGCTACACAGACGCCCCAGGAGTGGAGAAGCCGGGTGCAGAACTGGATAGAACATGTGCAAAGGTGGAAAAAAGAACAACCACTGAGCTATAACCGGACCAGTGATATCATCATGCCACAGACGGTTATTGAGAAGGTGAGCGAACTGACCAATGGCGACGCGACGATTGTAACCGATGTTGGGCAGCATCAGATGTGGACCGCGCAATATTATAATTTCCGCAAGCAGCGGTCTCTACTTACCTCGGGTGGCTTAGGCACGATGGGATACGGTCTTCCTGCTGCTATCGGAGCACAGGTAGGCTTACCGGATAAACAGGTCATCTTGTTTACCGGAGATGGTAGTATTATGATGAATTGCCAGGAACTCGCAACAGCAGCTGACAATGGACTGCCTGTAAAAATTATTGTAATGAATAATCATGTTCTGGGTATGGTTAAGCAATGGCAGCGTATGTTTTACGGTAAGCGATATTCCCAGACCAGTTTGAAGGGGAACACCGATTTTGTGAAACTTGCCGAAGCGATGGGTGTCACTGGTTTAAGGGTTACGAAACTGCAGGATTTGACTGAAACTTTGACACAGGCGCTGTTGATGGAGGGACCAGTACTTATCGATGTATTAGTGCCTGAGGCGGAGGACGTGCTGCCAATCGTACCGGCGGGCGCGAGCTTAGACCAAATGATTATGGGAGGTTGTTGAACCGATGAAATACACATTGGCGGTTTTGGTTGAAAATAGACCGGGTGTATTAACCCATATTTCGGGGCTGATCAGTCGTCGGGCTTATAATATCGAAAGTATTGCTGCAGGGCCTTCCGAGGAAGCCGATACTACGCGCATCACGATCGGGGTAGAGGTTGAGGACGAACTGGAACTGGAGCAAGTAGTTAATCAACTCTCAAAGCTGATTGATGTGATCAAAATTATTAACTTAACGCGTGTTGATGCTATACACCGGGAACTGGCGCTAATTAAGGTTAAAGCCAGTCCGGTCACTCGATCTGATCTTGTCGATGTCGTTGAAATTTTTCGGGCAAAAATCGTGGATGTAAACCGCGAAACAATGGTTATTGAACTAAGCGGCGAAGAAACCAAGATAGATGCTCTATGTGAAGTGCTGATTGATTTCGAAATTATCGAAATTGTGCGGACCGGTAAAATTGCCCTTGCGAGAATGCCGATTGCAGCAAAAGATATGTAGCACAATGTTGTGTCTGGGATCATGCAGACAAAGATGGATAGGTATGTGCCTATGCATCTTTTGTTTTATAATTCGACAAAAAAAGACAAAAAAGTAGCAGGATTTATATCTTGCGCGTAAAAATATATATACTTAGATGAGGCTGAACTATGAATGCAGTTGTAGGGGGAGAAATAGTGGTATTCAATATTTACTTAATTAACCTTTTGCGAGCGCTTTCGTTGGCGCTAGAGTTGAGTGATGGAGGCCTGTCGCGTCACCACTGGCGTACAGCGGTAGTTGCTGAACGTATTGCCTCACATATCGCACTGCCGCCAGAGCAGCGGCAAACCTTAATTGACGCGACTCTGTTACACGATATTGGGGCTGCTTCCGAATGGGAAGAAAAGAAAAATTTGTACAACCATCAGCCGGTAGACAATTTATATAAACACGCCGAAACAGGATATAATTTATTAAAGGATTCCTCCCATCTGAAGGATTTAGCTGGGCCTATTCGCCATCATCATGACCGCTGGGATGGAACTAGCCCGTCAGGATTAACCGGTCGCGATATTCCTTTACTTGCTCGTATAATCAATCTTGCTGATAGCTTCGAGGTATTGCTGGAGGACGATGTTTTCATTTTCAATCAGTGCGAGACGATTTTAGAGATAATCACCCGATTGAGTAAGCGCCAATTTGATCCTACTCTGGTACAAGCGCTTCAGGAAATTGCCCAAAAGGAGAGCTTTTGGCTTGATTTGACCAATCCGCACTACTATGAGACATTTTTTCAGGACGTTAGCGTACATGGTCGAGTAAGACTGGATATCGACGAGATTATCGAAATTGCTGGAATTTTTGCTACCATTATTGACTGGACCAGCCGTTTTACGGCATCTCATTCCCGTGATGTTTCACGTATCGCCGCTTTTTTAGCTCAGGCTAAGGGCTATAGTAATGCTGAAGTTAAAATGATGCGTATTGCCGGGCTGCTCCATGATCTTGGTAAACTGACTGTTCCCAAAGCTATCCTTGAGAAGCCAGGAAAATTAACCGAGCAGGAGTTTTCTGTGGTGAAACAGCATGCTTATTATACCTATCGTATCTTAAACCAGATAGATGGGTTTGGACTTATCGCGGAGTGGGCGGCATATCATCATGAAACCCTCGATGGCACTGGTTATCCGTTTCGTGTCGATCGGGGAAATTTCAGGCTTGGTTCAAAGATTGTTGCTGCTGCCGACGTATTTACTGCTCTAACTGAGCACCGTCCTTACCGTCAAGGCTTAGGGCTACAAGAAGTTGAAGATATTATGCTAAATTTCGTTGCCGACAAAAAACTAGATGGTGATTTGGTTAACTTACTGTTAGCAAACAAAAAAATGCTTTTGCATTCGGATAAATAAAGGCTTAACGCTACATCCAACAATGGTAATTTTAGGTTTGACGGCTACTAGGCTTGTGCCTTACAAAATTTTACTATAAAATATATCTAGGGTGAAACACTAGAAAGGACGCGTAGTGTGTTGAAGGAAAAACTGGGGTACATAACCATTGCGATTATACTTGCCGTTATACTATGTTTTCTATTGCGGGGTGTATTGGTAATCGACAAATCCGTTCCTGAAAGTAAAATTGTTGAACCGCCAGAAAATACCCTTGTTGTTGATCAGGAAGAAATAAAGCCAGTGAAATCATTAGAAAAAGTGGAACCATCAGAAAATACAAATCGTACTGATGAGGTCGCCCTTAAGTTAGCGCCCCAAGAGGTGGATTATTTGTCTGCGGCACGACCAGATGTAGACTTTTCATATTCTATAACCAAAGAAAATAAAAAACGCACTATACTACCCGGTGTTACATATCAGTCAGGAGAAGGAGTAAACGTTAAATTAGATAATGAACAAGAAACGATTCAAATTAACCGTGACAGTACATATCACAATAATCAATACCAAGTTCTATGGAAGAAAAAGTACTAAAGAAGTAGTTGCTTAGCTTCAATGTAATGTAATGGGTTTGTTAATTACGCAGGGATGTGTATGATGTATCATTATTTTATAAAGGCATAAACCCACACCTCTGTAGTGTGGGTTTATGCCTTTATAATCAGATTTGCTATAGGACAAAAATCTATATGTGTGTATAAATGCTAAAATATTGCTTATTATAGAAAAATAGTAGCCTATAAAAATATGACTAAAGTATTCCAAAATTCAGTCAAGGGAGGGACTTAAATGGAAGAGCTCTTGAATGCCGTTACCCATGGTGTGGGGACACTATTTGCTTTGGTTGGGTTGATTATCCTCACAGTGGCGGCTCACCTGCACGGAAGTATCTGGCACATGGTGAGCTTTAGTATCTATGGTGCCTCGTTGGTTTTGTTATATCTGGCTTCTACACTGTACCATAGCTTTTCAAATGAAAAACTAAAATATATATTTAAAATCTTTGACCATGCGGCGATCTACTTGCTAATTGCCGGTACATATACTCCGTTTATGCTTGTGCCGCTGCATGGCCTTCTGGGTTGGATCGTATTTGGTATCATCTGGGGTCTTGCTTCCATTGGCATTGGTTTTCAGGTGTTCTTCGTGAAACGGTTCAAAATTTTTCAAACCATATGTTACTGTCTTATGGGATGGTTGATATTAGTAGCTATAAAACCGCTGGTAGCTGCCTTGCCTAGTTACGGACTGTGCTGGTTGATTGCTGGTGGAGCTTTCTACACGATAGGAGCTGTGTTTTACCTTGCCCGTCGGCTTCCATACAATCACATGGTTTGGCATCTGTTTGTGATAGCAGGCAGCGTTTCCCACTTTATAGCAGTCTTTTATTATGTGCTTCCCATTCCGATTCCTGGATAAATTAGTGTACTGGAACTATTTCTATGATATTTATATAAGCAATGTTACAATCGACCGCAAAGGTCCGGATCTAATCCGCATGGAAGGATGCCCTAAAAAGGAATTTAAAAGGATTGTTTTGAAAACTAAGATATAGGCAAATTGTCTATATCTTTTTTGTTTATACTAAGACAGATTAGAAAAAGGAGGTATGGAAATGAGTATAACTGGACGAAAACCGAACCGACTTATAAATGCAAAAAGCCCATATCTATTACAGCATGCCTATAACCCTGTGGATTGGCACCCATGGGGTAGGGAGGCCTTTGAAAAGGCACGGGTGGAAGATAAACCAATTTTTCTAAGTATCGGTTATAGCACTTGCCATTGGTGTCATGTAATGGAGCGAGAATCTTTTGAGGATGAAGAGGTTGCAGATTTTCTAAATCGAAATTTTGTCTCGATCAAGGTGGATCGGGAAGAACGGCCCGATGTCGATCATGTATATATGACGGTCTGTCAGACGCTTACCGCTCAGGGGGGATGGCCGCTTACAATTGTGATGGACTCGGATACAAGGCCATTTTTTGCGGGCACATATTTTCCAAAACACGGAATTCCTGGGCGGGCTGGGCTAATGGATATATTAATGGCGATTGTGCATAAATGGCAAACTGAGCGTGAGTCGTTATTAATGGCGGGTGCCCAGATTACCGAGGCGATCATACAAACTGAAAAGAGAACATTCAATGGATCCATCGTGCCGGAGGTGCTGGACAAAGCTTACACACAATTCAAACGGGATTTTGATACACGCTATGGCGGTTTCGGTACGGCACCGAAGTTTCCTAGTCCGCATGGACTCATGTTTCTCATGCGCTACTGGTATCGTACAGGTAACTCCGAGGCTTTAACCATGGTTGAAAAAACACTGGATGGTATGCGGCAAGGCGGTCTGTATGATCATCTGGGATATGGATTTTCACGTTATTCTACCGACGAACAATGGCTGGTACCACATTTTGAAAAGATGCTATATGATAATGCATTGCTGACCTATGCCTATTTAGAAGGTTATCAATGCACGGGAAACCCCGATTATGCCCGAGTTGCCGACGAAGTGCTAACTTATATTTCCCGCGATATGACGGGTCCGCAGGGAGGCTTTTATTCAGCGGAGGACGCTGACTCGCAAGGCGAGGAAGGAAAGTTTTACGTTTGGCGTCACGATGAGATCATGGAACATCTAGGGCGGGAAGCTGGAGAACTATTTAGCGAGTTCTACGGAGTTACCTCCGCAGGGAATTTTGAACTTCGAACTACAGTGCTAAATCATATTGGACGGACTATGGGGGATTATGCTGCGAAAAATGGGCGAAAAACTGAGGAAGTGGAAGCAGAGCTAAAACGGAGTCGGGAAAAATTATTTGAAGTTAGGGAACAGCGTGTCCATCCGTATAAGGATGATAAAGTTCTTACAGCCTGGAATGGACTGATGATCGCCGCCTTCGCCAAGGGGGGACGGGTATTGAGTAATCCAGAATATACCAATAAGGCCAAAGGTGCGGTGGATTTTATATTTAAGGAATTGATTCGTGATGATGGGCGCTTACTAGCCCGATACCGGGATGGCGAAGCAGCATATCCTGCATATCTGGAAGATCATGCATTTTTGATCTGGGGGTTAATCGAATTATACGAAACTACGCTGGAACTGAATTATTTAGTAAAAGCTCTGGATTTGGCACATCAGATGGAAAAGTTGTTTTGGGATGAAAGGGTCGGCGGTTTTTATTATTACGGATCCGATGCGGAAAAGCTGATTAGTCGCCCAAAGGAAGTATATGATGGAGCGATGCCCTCTGGAAACTCAGTGGCGGTATGGGTATTGGGACGTCTAACTAGCATGACGGGCAATAAAAAACTAGGTGCCTTGGTACAACGTACATTTAGCATTTACGCTGAGGACATCGAGCGTTATCCCAAAGCATATGCGGCTTTTTTATTGGGAGTAGACTTCCATTTAAGTCCGGCCCGACAAATCGTGATTACTAATCCGGTTGCAGCAATGCAGGAGATGCTTGCTGAAATAGGTAAACATTTTATGCCCAATGCTGTTGTGCTCTACAACGACCCTGCACAAGAGGCGGGCGTGGCAAAATTTGTTCCGCATATTCAGGTACAGAGACCTATTGAAGGAAAAACAACCGTATATATTTGTGAAAACTTTGCCTGTCAACAGCCAATCACGGAAATATCATCGTTAAAACAGGCGTTGGAACGCCATTTAGTACCTATTCAATGATGAGGAGTTTAGTTGAAAAAAGTTATTGTTGTGCATAATCCGCCAACCGTACTTCGCTCTATAGAACAAAGCAGTGGGTGTACGCCTTGTAAATGAAGCGTGCACCCACTGCCTTTGTTAAGGGCACTATTTCTTTTCCTTTTCCTGGAGATCTTTATCTGGGAATGCAGCATTTTGGCTTTGAAGATCTTTTGCAAGTATACTGTGTGATCTGCTAAAGATAAAATAAACAATTAGGCCGATTAGCAGCCACCCACCAAAAAACTTCATGGTGAGAACAGGTAAGTTGAATAGAAGGTATGCGCAAAAAATAACGGCTAGGGGTGCAATTACAGTAACGGCGGGACAACGGAATGGACGACGCGCAGTTGGTTGAGTGTAACGCAGTACGAGTACTCCTATTGATGCAGTAATGAACGCAAATAAGGTTCCTGCGTTGGTAAGCTCCGCAATGATGCCTATGGGCAGAATACCACTGAGCATTGCTACCGTAATGCCGGTAATAGAGGTAATGATGTAAGGCGTTTTATGCTGGGGATGGAGTTTCGCGAGCGTGTCAGGCAACATGCCATCACGAGCCATTGCTAAAAACACTCGGGTTTGACCAAAAATAAAGACTAGTAATACCGTTGTAATACCGCAGATTGCACCAACCGCGACTATTGCGCTTCCCCAGTTGATACCGAGGTAACGAAGGGCAAAAGCGACAGGTTCGCTATTATCTAATTGCGTATATGGTACGACACCAGTAAGAACGGCGGCTACAGCTATATACAATGTGGTGCAGATAATCAGTGATCCGACAATTCCAGTTGGCAAATCCCGATTGGGATGCTTGCATTCTTCGGCAGCTGTGGCAACCGCATCAAAACCGATATAAGCAAAAAATACAATAGCTGCTCCTGAAACTATGCCCTTGTACCCGAAGGGAAGAAGCGGATCCCAGTTGCTTGGATTTATATGAGGAACAGCTAGAACCAGAAATAAAACGACCGCAGCGAGTTTGACAATAACTAATATTTTGTTTAGCGTAACACTCTCGCGTGTACCCAAAATAAGAAGGTAAGTAAGCAGCAAGACTATCAATATAGCTGGTACGTTGAGAATACCGCCGTTAGCTGGGACTGCAACCCAAGCTTTAGGCAGATGAATATTAAATGCTTCTATTAGTCCTACGATATATCCGGACCAGCCAGCTGCAACGGCTGCAGAACCTACTGTATATTCCAGTATTAATGCCCAGCCAACGATGAAGGCTACTATTTCTCCCAATGCAATATAGGCAAATGTATATGCGCTGCCTGCAATCGGAACCATTGCGGCAAGCTCGGCATAGGCAAGCGCGGCAAAAGCACAAGCTGAGCCCGATAACACAAAAGAAATTATAATACCGGGTCCGGCGTATTTAGCAGCGGCTACACCTGTCAAAACAAAAATGCCTGTTCCAATAATGCAGCCAATACCTAATAGTACTAAATCAAGCGCTCCCAGTGTTTTTGGTAGCTCTTGTTTTTTAGCATGTGCAAGTGCGGTGCTGATTTTTTTCTTGCGAAACAAATTCAATATCGATCCCCCTTGCTTATAGAAAAAATAGTTTCATGAAAATAAGGCTAGTTGACATCAATAGGATTAAAAAATTATTGACATTATTAGAAAGGGTGCGCGGTTTTTCGTATTATATACTATTTGACAACCAGAGGGTTCGTGATGGTTAGACATAACAACTTAAGAACTGAAGTCCTTGAAAATATTGGATTATGGGAACTGTATACTCTAAAAATGGCGAACATATAATATAACATGTGAAGGGAGTGAAGAACGCATGAATTTGTTATCAATTGGTCTATCTGATCCTGTCGACGAATTTAGGATCCGCTTACAGCGGGACTTAGAGGACCTAACTTTGGATGGTTTTCAGGTGACCATTGATGAATATACTAAAGGCCATATAACTTTCTTCGGATGCCAGGTAACTGAGGGTGAGCTCTCTTTTCGTAATTATGAGCGAATCAAGGCTATGCTAGAAGACTACATAGCGAAGATTGTCGCTGATGTAATTGTGTTTAGATTAGAACAGAATATTGTAAAAAAATTTATTAATAGTAATTATTATTATTTTATCGAAGAAGAACGTAACGTAATTTTTGACAATACCTTTAAAATTCTAAACATTGATGGCTTATCCCTAAGCTGTGGTCATCCAGAAGGAAGACACAATCGTATTTTGATTAGGGTTAGCGACTACCTCGAACATCATCATGAAATAGTGATCGATGGGTTTATCAATTTCCGTCTAAAGGATTATCGTCAAGAACTGTTAGATGCAGTGGATAAAGCAGTAGATGATTTTATGATGGATCGTGAATATAAGGAGTTTATTCGCCTGTTACGATATTTTGTAGATGTTCAGGAACCAAGAATCGAGAAAGTGCATGTTGTCATGCAGGCAAGTGGTTGTTTCAGGATCTTGGACTCTTCCGGCAAAACAATCAACAATCAGTTTTTAGAAGGTTTTGTGGTTGAAAATGCGGATATTGAACTGAATTATGATGATTTATTAATTAGTGCTTTAATTACGATTGCCCCACAGAGTGTTACTATCCACGGCCCCAATGTGAAACAGCCATGCGAAGTTATTGAAACTATTTATAGCATATTTGACGGACGTGTCCTGTTGTGTGAAAATTGCGAAATATGTAAAGCCGAATCTAAAGCATCGACTGTAAAACAGTGAATAATGGTTCTGGATCGGAAAACAATGGCCGGGCTTACGCTCGGTTTTTTTTACTACCAGAAAGTATAAGTTTTCTGAACCGCAGGCGCAGAGATCGCAGAGATCGCAGAGAAATAAAAGTAGTTTCACTTACTTTCCGCGCTAGTTTCTTGACTTTTGTCTGTGGACAAGATAAAATATCGGTAATTCAATAGATATGATCGGCATGGAAGAGGAAAGTAATAATCATTGCTCATTTCAGAGAGAGGGGTCTTCGGCTGGAAACCCCTTATGCGCTAGATTATGAAGACCGCCTCGGAGCTGCGGGCTGAAATACCAGTAAGCTTGCCGGAGGGCACCGTTATCGCCTCCAGAGTGGGCAATTAAGTCAACCAGGGTGGAACCGCGGGCATAAAACCTCGTCCCTATAGGGATGTTTGGTTTTTTTTATTTTTAGGTTGCTAAAAATAGGAAATATCTAACCGCCTACTCGACCCAAGAGCGCCAAGAAAAACAAAAGTTTATATCATAGATATTTTAGGAGGATTAGCCATGGAAAAGATTAAAGTGACGTTAAAAGACGGGTCAATCCGTGAGTTTGACAAGGGTATTACTGTTGCAGAAATAGCTAAGTCATTAAGTCAAAAGCTGGCAAAAACAGCTTTGGTAGCCAAGGTGGACGATCATGTGGTGGATCTTGGCTATACGCTAAGTAAAGACGCCCATGTTGATATTTTTAGCTTTAACAGTCCTGAAGGCAAGGATGCGTTACGACACAGTGCGGCTCACGTGATGGCCCAGGCGGTTGCTCATTTGTACCCCAATGTCAAATTTGGTATTGGTCCAGCCATCGCTAATGGATTCTACTATGATTTTGACTTAGAACATATTTTCACACCTGCCGACTTAGAAAAAATTGAGCGGGAAATAGAAACGATCGTAAAACAGGATCTTCCCTTTGAACGAGTCGAGCTAAGTCGACAGGAGGCACTGGATCTATTCCGCGAGAAGGGCGAAACATATAAAGTGGAATTAGTTGAAGGATTGCCTGAAGACGTGGTTATTTCGATATATAAGCAGGGTGACTTCTTAGATCTTTGTGCCGGCCCGCACGTTCCGTCGACTAGTAAACTTAAGGCGATGAAACTTCAAAGTCTTGCAGGGGCATACTGGCGCGGGGATTCCAAACGAAAGATGCTGCAACGAATTTACGGTACAGCCTTCGAAAAACAAGCCGATTTAGATGCATATATCACCATGCTGGAAGAAGCCGAGAAACGTGATCATCGGAAACTCGGTAAGGAACTTGATTTATTTAGCATGCAAGACGAAGGGCCTGGGTTCCCTTGTTTCCATCCCAAAGGCATGATTATTCGTAATGAGTTGGAAAGTTTCTGGCGCAAAATGCATGTAAAAGCGGGATATAGTGAAATCAAAACACCCATTATTCTCCGTCAGGAACTATGGCAACAGTCCGGACACTGGGATCACTATCGCGAAAATATGTATTTCACTACCATTGATGAAGAAGGTTACGCTGTTAAGCCCATGAACTGTCCCGGCGGCATGCTGGTCTATAAAACCGGACATTATAGTTATAGGGATCTACCATTGCGCATGGCGGAACTCGGGTTAGTACACAGGCATGAATTATCGGGGGCGCTCCATGGATTGATGCGGGTTCGCAGCTTTACGCAGGATGACGCGCATATATACATGCTTCCATCCCAAATTAAAGAAGAAGTCAAAGGCGTTGTCAAACTCATTGATTCGGTCTATAAAGTATTTGGTTTCGAATACCATGTTGAATTAAGCACAAAGCCTGAAAAGGCAATGGGTTCTGACGAGATATGGGAAAAGGCAACTAATGCGCTTAGGGAGACATTGGAAGAAATGGGGGTTGAATATCGCATAAATGAAGGTGATGGCGCTTTTTATGGTCCCAAAATTGATTTTCATCTGCGGGATTCTATCGGTCGGACTTGGCAATGCGGCACAGTACAACTAGATATGCAAATGCCGGAGAAATTTGACTTGACCTATATTGGCGAAGATGGACAAAAACACCGCCCGGTAATGGTGCATCGTGTTTGCTTCGGCAGTATCGAACGATTCATCGCTATTTTAATAGAGCATTATGCAGGGGCATTCCCCGTGTGGTTAGCGCCGGTACAGGTCCGGCTGATTCCAATTACCGAGCGTCATGTTGCATATGCGAATCAGTTGGCTAAGCAGCTAGAGGAACTCGATATACGGGTGGAAGTTGATGCCCGCAACGAAAAAATGGGTTATAAAATTCGTGAAGGTCAAATGCAAAAGGTTCCCTACATGTTGATTGTGGGCGACAAAGAGATGGAAACTTGTACGGTGGCCCTGCGGAAACGGGGCGAAGGTGATCAGGGAACTAAAGATTTTGGCGTTTTTGCCGAGGAATTACTAAAGGAAATTTGCACAAAAGCATAGGTTGACAAGATCGCTGGTACTGTGGTATGATTTCCAAGTAAACAAATTCTCATATATTTAAGTAGAAGCCATCCGCTTCTCACCATACAATATCTTCTGATTATTAGTATGGTTGCTATAGCTAGACATAATTTATTTTGTCTGTATATAAGCGGGTGGAAATCACCCGCTTTTTTTGCGTTAAAATGAAATTTTGGAGGTGGACACCAATTAACAACAAAGATCTAAAGATCAATGAGGAAATCAGAGCTAGAGAAGTCCGTATGATCGGCGTCAACAATGAACAAATTGGCATTATGGCTTTGCGCGATGCACTGAAGATGTCACTGGAACAGAATCTGGACTTGGTGGAAATAGCGCCTACCGCAAAACCACCGGTCTGCCGCATTATGGACTACGGCAAGTATAAATATGAGCAGGCGAAAAAGGATAAAGAAGCCCGCAAAAAGCAAAAAGTAGTGACCATTAAGGAAGTTAAATTGCGTCCTGGTATTGAGGATCACGACTTTACCACAAAATTGAAAAATGCTCAACGTTTCTTAGAAGATGGTGATAAAGTAAAAGTCACTATCATGTTCCGAGGACGTGAGTTAAGCCATGCCCAATTAGGCAGAGATGTGCTTGTAAGAATGGCAAAAGAATGTAATCCGCTTGCCACCGTAGAGCGCGAGCCTAAATTGGAAGGCAAAAATATGATTATGATTTTAACGCCTAGACAATAAGAGAGGGGGCCTATACGATGCCAAAAATGAAAACTCGTAGAGCAGCAGCAAAACGGTTCAAAAAAACCGGAACCGGTAAATTTAAATTTAAACATAATTTTACCAGCCATATCTTAGAGAAGAAAACTCCATCCCGCAAGCGTAAATTACGCAGAGCTGGAATCGTTAGTGCAGCTGACCAGAAGCGCGTACAGCGGATGCTTCCGCACGCGTAATATTGATAAAAAGGAGGTTATAAACAATGCCGAGAGTTAAAAAAGGTGTTACCGCACATAAAAGACATAAGAAGATTTTAAAATTGGCAAAAGGCTTCCGCGGAGCGAGAAGGCTTCAATATAGAAAGGCCAATGAAACTGTCATGAAGTCCCTGCATTATGCATATGCAGGCCGTAAAGACAGGAAGGGTGATTTCCGTAAATTATGGATTGCCCGGATTAACGCTGCTACCCGTTTAAATGGTCTTTCTTACAGCCAGTTTATCAACGGGTTGAAGAAGGCCGGCGTAGAAGTAAACCGGAAGATGTTAGCAGAATTGGCCATACATGATTTACCCGCTTTTGCTCAAATAGTAGCAGTAGCTAAAGAAAACTTACGTTAGTAAAAAAAGACAGTCGAGAGCGACTGTCTTTTTTTATTTGCGGAAAGTATAAGATTTTTTAGATCCGCAGGTTTTGTTATGTATGCATAACTTTACAAGTAAGAGTATTTAAATGTATGAAAATTTAAAATAATAATCCTAAACCAAAGGATTTTAATTTAAGTAAGCGAATAACATTCATAAGAAGAAATTCTGCAGGGGAGGCGTTGCCAATGTCATTAGTTCCGATGAAAGAACTGTTACAGGATGCATCTGCCCAGGGGTATGCTGTGGGAGGTTTCAACGTATTTAACTTTGAAACACTAAGCGCTGTGATGGAAGTTGCAGAAGAGCTGAAAGCTCCGTTAGTTATTGGCATACCGGAGAGACTGTTTACATTTATTGACGCGGAAAGCTTATGCGTATCCGCCATTCGAGCCGCCAGCCGGGCTTCGGTTCCAATCGCGCTTCATTTGGACCACGGGCATAGTTTCGAGGGGGTCGTAAAAGCTTTACGGTGGGGTTTTACCTCGGTTATGTTTGATGGGTCGGCTTTGCCCTTTCAGGAGAATATCCAAAAAACTAAAGAAATCGCTAAAATAGCCCACTCCCTCGGTGTATCTGTGGAAGGAGAATTGGGCTATGCTTGTTCTTATGGCGCAAGTATTGACGATTTGGCGGAGGATAATTTTGTTAAACCGGAAGATGCCGTTGAATTTGTAGGCAAAACAAAAGTAGACGCTCTGGCTATTGGTATTGGGAATAATCATGGTTCCTATCGAGGTAAACCCAAGCTGGATTATACACGTATTAAAGAATTAAAAACGATGGTACAGGTTCCGCTAGTATTGCATGGCGGTTCCAAGCTAGCAAAATCGGATTTTCAGCAGGGGATTGAGAACGGGATTGTTAAAGTAAATATCGCAACGGATATGAGTGTTGCGGCGATAGATACCATCAGAAAAGAATTAGAAGCTAATCCCAATGTATATTATGTGAATCTGATGCTTAATGTAAAAAAAGGTGTAAAGGAGTCCGTGAAGAAGTACATGCTGGCTTTTGGGTGCGTGAATAAAGGCAAAAGATAGTGTATTGTTAAATAAAAGTGGTAGAATACATGTATTCTACCACTTTTATTTGGAAATATAGTATAGACGGCACGGGACCGCAGGCTTATAATTATGAAGGAATTACCGTTTTTAGGGGGACTTTTTGTGAGTACATATGCGCTGAATAAGTTAATACTACAGCGTTTAAAATTTACACCGTCACAAATATTAGCCTTTGGTTTTGGGGGACTAATATTTTTCGGGGCTTGTTTATTGATGTTACCCGGGGTAACTGTTAATGGAGTCGGTTTGAAATTCGTAGACGCTTTATTTACAGCCACGTCTGCAGTTTGTGTTACAGGATTGGTGGTTGTCGATACTGGTACTGTCTTTAACATCTACGGGCAATTAGTGATCATTGGCTTGATTCAGGCCGGTGGTCTTGGTATCATGACGATTGCAGTGTTGTTTGCCTTGCTGATGGGTAAAAAAATTCATTTGCGAGAACGGTTACTGGTGCAGGAGGCGTTAAATCAGTTCGATTTACAAGGTGTTGTTCGGCTGACTAAATATGTCATTAATTTGACGCTGTTAATAGAGTTTATCGGCGGAACGATACTGGCTCTGCGTCTGGTGCAGGACCTAGGCTGGGCTAAAGGTTTTTATTTTGGTTATTGGCATGCTATATCGTCTTTCTGTAACGCCGGTTTTGATTTATTCGGGGAATACAAAAGTATAACCGGTTATGTAGACGACTGGACGGTAAATTTAGTAATTGGTGGTTTGATTATTTTGGGCGGTATCGGTTTTACAGTTATCGCGGATGTGTATCAGAAACGCTCTTTTCGTAAATTGTCTTTACATAGTAAAGTTGTTTTAGCGATGTCTGCCATTCTTATTGCAGGCGGTGCGATTTTGATTTTTATCTTCGAATACCGGAACCCTTCAACCATGGCTGATTTAACGTTTCATGGAAAAATACTCGCTGCCTTTTTCCAATCCGTAACGACGAGAACTGCCGGTTATAATACTTTGCCAATTGGTGAGTTATATCAACAAACCTTGTTTTTAATGATTATATTTATGTTTATCGGGGCGTCGCCTGCTTCAACCGGCGGCGGTGTTAAAACAACCAGTGTTGCGGTCATTGCTGCCGCTGTTTGGTCGATGGTTAAAGGCAGCGAAACTCCGCAACTGTTCGAACGTCGGTTGGCGGAACAAATAGTCTACAAGGCATTTACACTGATGTTTTTTTCATTGCTGCTCATTACGGTAGTAACAATGGGCATGTGTATAACTGAAGATGCACCGTTTCTTAATATTATGTTTGAGGTTACTTCAGCCTTTGGCACAGTGGGACTTTCTACCGGGATTACGCAGGGCCTGACGGTACCCGGTAAAATTATGATCATCATTACGATGTTTGCTGGCCGGGTAGGTCCACTGACGCTTGCCTTTGCCTTGGGTCAGAAAAAGATTAAAGCAATATATAAAAATCCTGAGGGTAAAGTCATGATTGGATAACAGGGAGGGATATTATGAAACAGTTTGCGGTAATTGGCTTGGGACGTTTCGGGATCAGTGTAGCCACCAGCCTGTTTAAGCAGGGATATGATGTACTGGCTATGGATGTAAGTGAAGAACGCACCCAAAGCTTTAGCGATGAAGTAACCCATGTTGTGCAGGCAGACTCAACTGATGTGAATGCTCTAAAAGCGCTGGGAATACGCAACTTTGATGTGGTGGTTGTGGCCATTGGCGAGGATATCCAAGCCAATGTGATGACAACCTTGTTATTGAAGGAACTGGGCGTGCCCTATGTGGTCGCCAAGGCTAGAAACGAATTGCATGGCCGTATGCTCGAAAAAATAGGTGCGGACAAAGTTGTCTATCCTGAGCGGGATATGGGTGTGCGGTTGGCTCATAACATTATTTCGCGTAATGTACTTGATTATATCGAGCTATCACCTGATCTGAGTATCGTAGAAGTAACCGCACCAAAGAATCTGATTGATAAAACCTTGGCCCAGGCGAACTTAAGGCCGCGTTTTGGGATCAACGTTGTGGCGATTAAGCACGGAGAAGAATTAAATGTATCTCCAAAAGCGGAGGATGTTATTAAAGCAGATGATATTCTGGTGGTTATTGGTGGTAACAATGGTATCCAGGGTTTGGAAGCAATGGAATGAGTAGAGAACCTATAATTTCCAGTCTACAGCATACGGAAGTTAAACTTATTAAAACCCTCAGCCGACGTAAAGAGCGCATGGAGATGGGGCTGTTTGTGATTGAAGGAACACGTTTTGTCGAGGAAGCAGCTGAAGCTCATGCCCCTATAATCAAGGTGTTTTATACAGCCCAGTTACTTAAGTCAGACCGAGGAGCGTCTTTAGTAGATAAACTTTATCAACGCGGCATCTTCTTACAGGAAGTTACGATACCAGTGATGGATAAGATGGCGGATACCGAACGGCCGCAAGGTATTCTGGCAACGATTAAAATATCTAGATCTGTTATGCCCGCATTAGACCAGATACAGCCCTTGATTCTGGTTTGTGACAAGATACAGGACCCCGGTAATCTAGGTACGATTATCCGTACCGCAGACGCCGCCGGAGTGGATGCTATTTTCACGACTGTCGGAACGGTTGATATCTATAATCCGAAAAATTTAAGAGCAACAATGGGGTCGATTTTTCACGTACCCATCTTTCCTGATCTGGAGCCAGCTGATATCTTGCAGGATTTACGAAAACATCGGATTACGCCTATTGGTGCAACCCTAGGGGCAAGGAAATGGCATTTCGAAGTTGATTATCAATGTCCGATTGCTTTTTGGCTGGGAAATGAGGGGGCTGGCATCGACGAAGATGTTGTAGCTGCACTTGCCGAACAGGTAAAGATACCAATGCCTGGGCGCTCTGAATCGTTAAACGTTTCGGTCGCAGCATCGATATTGATATATGAGTGTGTAAGGCAGAGAATGGTAGACTAGTTGCCTTGAGTTTTGATTTTTCCTATGATATAATACAGCTACGATCATGGTTACGCGTTTTCCAAACAAATGTGGAGAGGTTGTGTCTGAATTGTTGTTGACCGCCGATTTTTTTTGGAAAGTCTTCGAAGCGACCGGTTCTATAGCTGCGTATCTTTTATACAAACGCTTGGTTTTGCAGTGAGTTTAATATGTGTTTTTGGGTAATGAAAGAGACTAGTAATTCGGCCGCTATCTGTACAGGGAGGGAATGTCTTGACTGAAAACATTTCCTGGAGATGCCGAGTGAATTCACTCTGGAACTCTTCGGCTGAACGCTTAGGCAAGTAGGCTGGACGCATTTCAGCGATAAAGGAACAGCGAGTACATAAATAAGGGTGGTACCGCGGAAGTGACGGCTTTCGCCCCTGCATGGGGTTGGGTCGTTTTTTATTTTGTTTATCAATAATTGTTATAGGAGGTTCGAAGATGGAAGTACAAATGCAGGCTTTGCGTACGGAGGCACTTTCGGCTATCCGCGATTTGCAGACGGCTGTACAACTAAATGAATTACGTATTAAATATCTGGGAAAAAAAGGCGAACTTACGCAAGTCCTTAGAGGTATGGGGGCATTAAGCGCTGAAGAGCGCCCGCGCATTGGTCAATTAGCCAATGAGATCCGTGAAGAGTTGGAGGCGTGCTTGGAGGAGAAGAGTGCAATTCTAAAAAACAAAGAACTAGCAGAGCGTCTGGCTCGGGAACAGATCGATATTACCCTGCCTGGACGCCGCCAGACGGAGGGTGGTAAACACCCACTTACAATAACTCTGGAAGAGATAAAACGTATTTTTACCAACCTTGGATTCGCAGTAGCTAAGGGGCCGGAAGTGGAAACCGATTACTACTGCTTTGAGGCATTAAATCTACCCAAAGATCATCCCGCCCGTGATATGCAGGATTCCTTTTATATCACGGAGGAAATATTATTACGAACTCATACTTCACCGGTACAGGTTCGTGTAATGCAAGCGGCAAATGCTGATGAACCAGTACGTATTATTTGCCCTGGCAAAGTATACCGAAGGGATTATGATGCTACCCATACTCCCATGTTCCACCAGGTTGAAGGTTTGGTGATCGATGAAGGGATTACCTTTGGTGATTTAAAAGGAATCCTGGCGACCTTTGCCCAGCAAATGTTTGGGGCTGAGCGGAAAGTCAGATTGCGTCCAAGTTTTTTTCCTTTTACCGAACCGAGTGCAGAGGTAGATATTTCATGTGGTATCTGTCACGGAAAAGGCTGTCGATCTTGCGGCCATACGGGCTGGCTGGAGATACTTGGATCAGGTATGGTTCATCCGCGAGTTCTTGAAATGAGCGGGTTTGACCCAGCGAAGGTATCAGGTTTTGCTTTTGGCATGGGGGTTGAACGGATTGCAATGCTGAAACACGGCATTGATGATCTACGATTGTTCTTTGAAAATGACTTGCGCTTTCTGCGTCAATTTTAGGAGGGATAGCCATGCTGGTTTCGTTAAAATGGTTACGAGATTATATAGAAATAGATTTATCAGTTGAAGAATTAGCTGAGACATTAACAATGGCAGGCATCCCTGTTGCCACGGTTACGAGGTTGGCTGCCGGTATTGAAAAAGTGGTTACAGGCAGGCTGATCGAGGTATGTAAACATCCCGATGCCGATAAACTGTCTATTTGTCTTGTACATATAGGCGAAGAAACGATACAAATCGTAACCGGTGCTGGCAACATCAACCGGGGAGATGTGGTGCCGGTGGCTCTAGTGGGCGCTAAACTGCCAGGTGGAATCGAAATAAAGGAAAGTAAACTGCGGGGCGTGGAGTCATATGGCATGCTTTGTTCTGCTAGTGAACTACGGATGGATACAAAAACACTAACACCTGAGCAACGGGAAGGTATTTTCATATTACCGAGTGATACACCAGTCGGACTTGCTGCTACAGAGGTATTGGGTCTTGATGATGTAGTACTTGAATTTGAATTAACCGCCAATCGGGCTGACTGCTTTTCGGTCATCGGTATTGCCCGTGAAGTGGCTGCTTTAACTGGAAAACCATTGCGTATGCCGCTACTGTCCTTGCAGGAAAAAGGTGACAAGATACATCAGCTTACATCGGTACAAATAGAAGCGCCGGAATTGTGTACTCGGTTTGCAGCGCGAGTAATTCAAAATGTCAAAGTGGGACCATCGCCGGAGTGGTTGCAACAAAGACTGCGTGCCGCCGGAATGAGACCGATCAGCAATATTGTTGATATTACTAACTACGTAATGCTGGAAATGGGGCAGCCTCTTCATGCATATGACTATAATCTAGTAGGTAAGCACAGCCTAATTGCCCGAAAGGCCCGCAAGGGAGAGAAGATGACCACACTGGATGGCATTAAACGAGAACTATCAGAAGAAATGTTGGTTATCAGTGATGCAGTTCAGGCAGTCGGTATCGCCGGGGTTATGGGGGGGCTGGCGACCGAGGTTACGGCCAATACCAAAACTATTATCCTAGAAGCGGCCGTGTTTAATGGTATCAGTATCCGTCGTACGGCTAAAGCCCTTGGATTACGTACAGAAGCGTCCCACCGTTTCGAAAAGGGCGTAGACATAAATGGAGTGATCCGAGCCATAGATCGGGCGGCGAAACTCATTGAAGAACTCGGTGTCGGTGAAGTTTGCCGTGGTGTTATTGACCAGTATGTAAAGTTTACATTGCCGATACAAATTACGCTTGATCCAAACAGAGTCAACCGATTTTTGGGCACGGACATTTCAAGGCGTGAGATGATTGACATATTGACAAAACTCGAATTTGGGACCGAGGGTAAAGATATTTTGAAAGTAACGGTGCCAACCTGGAGGCAGGATGTAACCGGTGAAGCCGATCTTTTTGAAGAAATTGGCCGTTTATATGGTTATAACAATATACCAAATACCTTGCCGGTCGGTAGGACTATGCAAGGTGGTGAAGGATATGAAGAAGGTATCCAATCCTGCATCCGCAATTCCCTAGTTACATCTGGCTTGCATGAAGTTATTACTTTTAGTTTTTCAAATCCCAAGGCTTTTGATGCCCTGCGGATTGGGGCGCAGGATCCGCTGCGCCAGGCAATTCCTCTGCTAAATCCGATTACCGAAGATTTTCCGATTCTACGAACCACCTTAATGGCTAATGTACTGGATGTCATCGCTTATAATGTAAATCGGAAAGTGGATGATGTGCAGATATTTGAAATGGGTACCGTCTTTTGGCCGAAAGAATTACCTCTAAAAGAATTACCCACTGAAAAACAAGTTATTGTGGGTGCGATTACGGGGAAACGTTGTTTAGCGGGCTGGAATCAAGCGAGGGAAATGGTGGATTTCTTTGATTTAAAGGGTATGGTAGAAGCTTTAATGTATGACTTGGGAATTAATAATTTCCGGTTTGCACCTGCCGAGCATAGTACTCTACATCCTGGAAAGACGGCGGCTATCCTCGTCGAAGATCATCAAATAGGTATAATTGGAGAAGTCCACCCCCTAGTGCAGGATGCATTCGGGCTTCTTAAACCGGTTTACCTCTTTGAGATAGTGGTCGATGAGCTCGCGAAAAAGGCCCACACAGTTCCGCTGTATCAGTCGTTGCCCAAATACCCATCCATCATACGCGATTTGGCTTTAGTGGTTGATGCTGGAACACCGGCAGCAACTATTATTGACACTGTTAAGCGGTGTGGAGGGAGCTTATTACAAGATGTGACCCTGTTTGATGTATATACCGGCGAGCAAGTAGCCAAAGGCAAAAAAAGCATGGCCCTGGCGTTGGTTTATCAGGCGGCGGATCGTACTTTAACTGACAAGGAAATTGAGGAAGCACAAAAATCCATGCTGGAGAACCTTGCGTCATTGCTACAGGCTCAAATCCGCATGTAATATTTCCACACACATATGTATAAGCTACATATGTGTGTTTTTCTATTGAAGATAGCCCGGCTTTGCTCCACTAAAGCAGGAGAATCGAGACATTTGCGCGAACTTAATGTGGCATTAGCGGTTGTTGGGAGCGTATACAAGATATGGATATCAAGAAGAATAAAGTAATAGTGACAATTTGTGGAGAAGAATATGTAATTAAGGGCGACAAGGACCCAGATCATATTGAACATGTTTCTGCGGTAGTCCATCAGAAAATGACGCAGACAAGTATAGCGAATCCACGTTTGCCCCGAAATCGGGTGGCTGTATTGGTCGCACTTAACTTGGCAGATGAACTTTTAAGACTGCAGGCTGATTATAAACAATTTCTCAAACTGCTTAAAGAAGAGAAATAGGGAAACCTGGTGTGGATTTAGTCACACCAGGTTTTTTAATACAAGGAAAGAAGTTATTGAACCGCGGAGGCGCAGAGGACGCAGAGCGGGAAAGTTTATTATTAAAATTTTTCTCTGCGCCCTCTGCGTCTTGCGGTTAAGAGACCAATGTTTTTTTGCTTTTTGGTTACAATAAACCAAGGTGGTGAAACTATGCGAAACCAACATGTTGCATATTTATTGCATCGCATCGCACGCTTGCTGGAAATAAAAGGTGAGAAGGAATATGAAGTACGAGCATATCAAAGGGCGGCTCGTGCAATTGCAAAAATGGATGAAGCTGTTGAAAAGATATATCGTGACGGGCGATTACAGGATGTTGATGGTATAGGATCACATCTGGAGGAACTTATCGGAGAAATAATTACCACAGGCAGTTCCGGTTATCTAAATGAGCTGGAACTTGAAGTTCCTCCGGAACTGGCTGAATTGGCATTACTGCCCGGTATTGGTATAAAAACCGTAACCGCATTATTTCAACATACTATGATTCGTACACCGGCGGAACTCTACCAAGCCATAAACGATAAAAAACTGTCCATGGTGCCAGGACTGGGTAAGCAAGCAATATCACGGATACGGCGTGCACTCTCAAAATGGGAAGCGCAAGGCGATTGGATCGATATGGGCACCGCAGTACCCATAAGTAATAAATTATTAGAACTCGTAATCAGGATGCCTTATGTGGAGCAGGCTTCGATCGTGGGTGATCTAAGGCGGGGTGTTGAGATGGTAAAAGAGATCGAGATACTAGCTGCTGCATCGCCAACACCCCCAGTTATTGATTTTTTCAAAGGGCTTCCCTTCATTAAAGAAGTGCAAAAAGTAACTGCGGAATACTGCCGGGTTAAGGTTGCGCTCGGTATTGCGGTCGAATTACGAGTAGTTTCTCCTGACACTTATGCTATCGAGCAGCTTAAGGGTACCGGGGCTTCAAAGCATATTCAAAATCTGGCAGAACTGGCTGTAAAGCAGGGTAGAGTTGGAACAGCAGCACTTTGGGAACAGTGGTTGAACTCATGTGGTCCAAAGACTGAAGAAGAGATATACCAGTATCATGATCTTGCGTATATACCTCCAGAAATTCGTGAGGACGGAGGAGAGTTTGCTATTGGTGTTCAAACGATGAATTTGATTAAACCGCTGGACATACAAGGTGATCTGCATATGCATACTGTGTGGAGCGATGGCTACAATACCATTGAGGAAATGGCCAGATACGCTCAGCAATTGGGGCATGAATATATCGCAATCTGTGATCATTCAAAATCATTGTCAATCGCGGGTGGGCTTGACGAAGAGCGGTTGCGACAACAACAAGCGGAGATTGCATCACTAAACCAAAAAAGCATTGGTATTACAATTCTGTCTGGTGTTGAAATGGACATATTACCTGATCGGCGGCTGGATTTTAGTGACGATGTATTGCAGGGGCTTGATATCGTTATTGGTTCGATCCATTCGGGATTTAAGCAGGATGCGCAGACAATTACCGCGCGTATTGAGCAGGCAATGAAAAATGAGCATGTTGATATTATTGCTCACCCCACGGGAAGGATGTTACGACGCAGACCTGGGTATCAACTCGACTTGGAACGTATCTTTAAAATGGCGGTTAATACGGGAACAGCATTGGAGATTAACGCTTCACCAGATCGTTTAGATCTCCGCGATATTCATGTTCATCAGGCACAGGAGTATGGATGTAAACTGGTCATCAATACCGATGCCCATGATGCTAAACATCTTTCAGACATGAAATATGGAATAACTAATGCCCGCAGGGGTTGGGCTAAAGCAGATAATGTGTTAAATACGCTGGATATTAATTCGTTATCAAAATATTTGACACATCACAAAAATAGTCGCCTTATGTTACAGAAATAAAGGCGGATTAGGAGGAATATTGTACATGGATTTTCTGACAGGTGCGCTGTGGGGACATGTGTTTTTCCGAACGGCCGTCATGTTTCTGGTGGCATTAGTAATTGTCCGCCTGATGGGGAATCGTATTCTTGGACAGATGACGCCTTTTGATTATGTAATTTTGGTTGGTATTGGCGATATCGTTGCCAATGTAGCCCTGGACAGAAATGAAAACCTCTGGGTAGGAGCGGAAGCATTAGTTATGTTACTTGTTCTAAATTTTGTATTATCATATTTTTCATTAAAAAACATCAAGTTCCGACACCTTATCGAAGGTTCTCCCGTACAACTTATCAAAGAGGGAAGCGTTATTCGACAAAACTTTAGCAAAGCTCATTTCAATAACGATGACCTACGGCAGGAAATGCACAAGCTAGGGATGGAACTGGATAGTATCAAGGATGTAAAAGAGGCCTGGCTAGAGGGCTGTGGACACTTTACCGTAATAAAAAAACAGCATTCGGAACCCGTTTCTCTACGGGATATGCAAAACATAATCAACAGCGCTGTTGTCCCTGGACAATTACCTGCTGCAGCTATATCTCAGGAAACATTGGAAGAGCTGATAGGCAGTGTTAATCAACTGATAAAAGTTATTAAGAAGCAGCAGGCGTTAGATGATCAAGCGGGGCAAGTTCCGCAACAATTGGGTGAAAAGCAAGATACTGGCATGCATTGAATAACAGTATTTTCACGCCAGGTGTTTCCTAACAGTCCATATTTTGTTAAAATGTAAGTAGACAGAAATGACCTAACAAAATTGTAGTCTTAAAGAAGGAGAAAAGAATGCATATCCTTCTCTTTTTTATTGATGGATTAGGTTTAGGCATAAATGATGCTACTACTAATCCTTTGGTCACGGCCCAGATGCCGACCATACGGACATTATTAAACGGGCGACCTCTGACAGGTGAATGGGGTAGAGTGGAGACCGATCTGGCTATACTTATTCCCACTGATGCGATGCTAGGTGTGCCGGGTACGCCCCAAAGCGCCACTGGACAAACTGCATTGTTCACAGGGATAAATGCCCCGTTACTATTGGGGACTCATGTGCATGCCTTCCCTACGCAACGACTGCGGGAGGTAATAGCTGAACATAGTGTGTTAAAGCAATTAATGCAAATTGGTGGAAACGTAACTTCAGCTAACGCTTACAGACCTGATTATCTTGAGATAATGGGCGAGCGGAGGTGGCGACAGGCGGCAAGTACATTGGCTGTTTTGGCTGCGGATATACCGTTAAATTTGAGTTTGGAGCGCTTAAACGCAGGGGAGAGTGTTTATCAGGACTTAACAAACGAGTATCTGCAGGAATGCGGGTATAGTGTTAGTTCTATTACTGCGCAACAAGCGGGTAGAAACTTGGCTAATATCGTAATAACCCATCATTTTACGCTATTTGAGTATTTTTTAACAGATCGGGCTGGTCATAAAAAGGACCGAGCGCGAGCCGAGAAAATACTAGAAAATATCGATAGCTGTCTGGGTAGTTTATTAACTAGTGTGGATCTTGCTGAAACGTTGGTTATCCTATGCAGCGATCATGGTAATATTGAGGACTTAAGTATCAAGGCCCATACCTGTAATCCTGTACCGACTATCTTAATTGGTGCCGGAAAAGAATTTATGGCGAGCCGCATTGCGGCTATTACAGATATCACGCCTGGAATTGTTGAATTAGCGAAATTGTCACTGATAACAGGGAAGGAAGCGTAAAAATGTCTAAAATTGAACTTCTCGCACCCGTTGGCGGCCGTGAAGCATTGGCAGCGGCGGTCGAAAATGGAGCGGATGCAGTATATCTCGGAGGTAAAGTTTTTAGTGCCCGTCAGTCCGCGGCGAATTTCTCCGATGAGGAAATCTTAGAGGCTATTACCTTTGCTCATTTACGGGCGGTAAAGGTGTATGTGGCCGTAAATATACTGCTTGATAATGGGGAAATAAAGGAACTAATCGACTATTTATGCTTTTTATATGAAGCCGGAGTGGATGCAGTGATTGTACAGGATCCGGGTGTAGCTAAAATAGCAAGGCAGATTGTCCCTGATCTTGAAATACATGCCAGTACGCAGATGACGGCTCACAATTTGGCAGGAGTACAACTTTTAGAAGAATACGGCTTTAAACGTGTTATTCTAGCGCGCGAGATGGACTTAACAGAAATTAAGCAGATTACACAAGGGGCAGTGGCTGAAATTGAAGTTTTTATTCATGGAGCGCTATGCATATGTTATTCAGGGCAGTGCTTAATGAGCAGCATGATCGGTGGGCGCAGCGGTAATCGAGGACGGTGTGCTCAGCCTTGTCGCCTGCCCTATACGCTGGTGGATAGGGCAGGTCATTCTGTCGACATTAACAAGGAAACAGGGGACTACATTCTTAGTCCAAAGGACTTAAATACAATTAAAATATTACCTAATTTGATCGAAGCTGGTGTAACATCCTTCAAAATAGAAGGGCGCATGAAACGACCCGAATATGTGGCTACAGTTGTGCGAAATTACCGGGAGGCGTTAGATCGGTATCTTGCTGATCAACTTGCATATCATGTGCCTCCACAGCAGCAAAAGGAACTAACTCAAATCTTTAACAGGGACTTTACAACCGGATACCTGGAGGGACGACAAGGCATAGATTTGCTAAGCCACCGTCGCCCAAATAATCGAGGGCTACGGTTGGGCAGGGTTGTCCGCTATAGTTATGAAAACCGTACAGCAGCGATTAAATTGGATGAAGATTTGCGTATTGGAGACGGTATTGAAATCTGGGTTTCGGTAGGTGGACGGGTTGGCACGATTGTTACCCGTATTGATACTGCGTCTGGACAAATCAGTGAGGCGGCGTCAGGTATGGAAGTTTGGGTACCTGTGCCTGATCCGGTTAAGCCAGGCGATAGGGTATTTAAGACTAATGATGCAAGACTTATAGAACTTGCTCAGGCTACGTTTGCAGCGCCTTCACCAGTTAGACGTATTCCTGTACAAGTAGACGTTTTGGTTAGAGTCGGTCAACCATTATCCGTACGTTTGACAGACCAGGATGGAAACACCACTGAAGCAAAAACGGCCTTTATTGCAGAAAAGGCCTTAAAACGTCCCCTGGTTTACGAAACGGTTGAGGCACAGATGAATCGTTTGGGCAATACAGTTTTTACGATCAATAAACTAAACATTGATATTGAGGGGGAAGTGATGGTCCCTCAGAGTGAAATGAATGCCGTCCGTCGGGCTGCGGTGCAGCAGCTCGAAGAATTGCGTCTGGCACCTTGGCGTAGAAGTTTAGACGTTGAAGGAGCTCAAAAGGCAGGCAAAGCTCTTTTCAAGCAAATATTATCTCCCCGTCGCCAAACGAAGCATAAACCGGAACTAGCAGTTAGGGTTGAGGATGTCGCCGCCGTTCAAGCTGCGGTGGACAATGGCGCTGACATTGTATATTTTGGTGGTGAGAGTTTTAGCGGTAAGGATTATACGGAGCAGGAATACGATGCCGCCTATCGGGCTTGTAGGGAAAAAGGGCGCAAAATAGTATTTTCATTGCCCAGGATCATCAAACCTGGGCAAACTTCAGAAATTGCCGAACTGCTTAAAATGATAAAACAGATCAAACCTGATGGAATAAGTGTAGCTAATATCGGAGCCCTACAAATGGCGCGTAAACTAGAAATACCGATGTATGCCGATTACCAGCTTAATATATTTAACAACGTCAGCCTGGAGTTCTTCCGGGAACATGATATTAGGCATGCTGCCCTGTCGCCAGAATTATCAATGATGCAGGTAGAACAAATAGCACAAGCAGCGACAATACCGACTGAATGCTTAGTACACGGGCAAGTTGAACTAATGGTTACCGAAAATTGTGCTATCGGGAGCTTGTCTGGCGGACTGAGTAGTTCTACTTCCTGCCAGAAAAAATGCCGTAAAGGCTATTTTGGGTTAAAAGACCGTATGGGCATGATCTTTCCGATTGAAACCGATCAATATTGTAGGATGCATATCTTTAACACCAAGGAACTGTCTATGTTAAGTCATTTGCCAAAATTCACGGATGTGGGTGTTTCTACAATACGTATCGAAGCTAAACGCAAGTCGGCGAAGGAAGTAGCTTATTTGACTTCGATCTATCGCCAGGTTTTGGATGTCGGAACCGGACACCCGATCCTATCTAATGCGGCGGCACTTAGTGAAGTAGAGCATCAGAATATTACCCGCGGGCATTATTTCCGCGGAGTACTTTAAGGGCAGGGAATAGGGATAGGGATAGGGATAGGGATAGGGATTCCCTGGACCTTGTAGTTAAAGGAGTAGATTATGGATCCACGTACATTGGACGTCTTGGAATATCATAAAATTAAACAACTGTTGGTGCAGAAAGCAACCTCGCCGGTCGGACAGGAATTAGCGGAGAATTTACTGCCAGTTAGTGATTATACAGTCGTACATACCCGTTTGACTGGGACATCTGAAGCCCGCTCGATCCTGCGCACACAACCGCTTGTACCACTAGGGGGAATACGTGAGATTCGTCCCGCTTTGCGTCGCGCTGGGATTGGCGCAATTTTAGATCCGGAGGAATTACTTAATATAGCTAATACCTTGTATGCCATTCGTAGAATAAAAAGGTTTCTTGAAGAATTGGAGGGAGAATCCCCTGTTCTAAAACCTTTAGGTGCTGATTTGCAGGGCTTCCCTAATATTGAAAATGCTATATTATCAGCCGTAAGAGAACAGGGCGAGATTGCCGATGAAGCCAGTGTTGAACTGATGCGAATTCGGCGTGAACGCAGAACAACTCAGCAGCGCGTAAGGGAACGACTTGAAGCGGTGCTGCGTTCGGCTGATTACGCCAAAATGATCCAGGAGGCCATTGTAACTATCCGGGATGATCGCTACGTTATCCCTGTTAAACAGGACTACAGGGGACAATTTCCGGGTATTGTCCACGATCAGTCCGCCAGTGGGGCCACATTATTTATTGAGCCGTTAGCTGTTTTAGATTTAAATAATAGTATAAAGCAGTTGGCGGTAGCGGAGCAGAATGAAATACAGCGTATTTTAGCACGACTTTCTGCATTAGTAGCACAGGAAGAAGAAAATATTGCTGCGTCGTTATTGTTACAAGGGGAAATTGACTTTATTTTCGCCAAGGCAAAACTGGCCGATGATATGCGAGCAGAGGAGCCTAAAATCAATCAAAGCGGTTTTATAAACATTAAACAGGGGCGACATCCGCTGCTGCGGGGAGAAGTGGTGCCCACAGATATTCACTTTGGTAAAGAGTTCACTACCTTGGTGATCACAGGCCCGAATACAGGCGGTAAAACTGTGGCACTCAAAACCGTAGGATTATTTGTGTTAATGTCACAAGCGGGACTGCATGTCCCTGCTGGTTATGGAACAGAACTAGGCATATTTGACCAAGTTTTCGCTGATATTGGGGATGAACAAAGTATTGAACAAAGCTTAAGTACTTTTTCCGCCCATATGACTAATCTAGTCCGTATTTTGAGCAGGGTAGATCGAAATACCTTGGTATTGGCCGATGAGCTTGGTGCCGGTACAGACCCTACAGAGGGTGCAGCTCTGGCAATGGCTATTTTAGAGTTTACCCATAATTTAGGCGCACGTATGATTGCAACTACCCATTATAGTGAACTGAAAACCTTTGCATACAGCCGCAAAGGGGTAGAGAATGCAAGCGTAGAGTTTGATGTTGAAACATTGCGCCCCACCTATCGCTTGTTAATAGGTACTCCCGGTAGGAGTAACGCCTTTGAAATTGCAGGCCGGATTGGTTTGTCAAGAGATGTCATTCAACGGGCCAAGGAATTAATTAGTGAAGAACAGATGCAGGTCGAAGATTTACTAAGTAAGTTAACTGAATCCCGCGCTCACTGGGAGGAGGACCGAAGAGCCGCTGCAATGCTGAGGCAGGAATCCGAGCAGGTTAAATCGTCTTTTGAACGCCGACAGCGTGAACTCGAACAAAAGGAAAAAGAAATACTTCATAAGGCACGGCAGCAGGCCTTGGAGGTTTTGTCCAGGGCTAAGCGGGATGCGGAAGAAGTTATTAATCAGTTAAAAGCCGTGTCACGGTCTGATTCGGAACGTAAGCGTCAAGAGACCGTTCAGTCAGCGAGAGATAAAATAAAGCACGAGCGGGCAGGTTTAATGGACGCTTTAAAAGAAACTATCCCGTTAGCTAAAGAAGCTCCGCAATTAATTCCTGGGGAGAGTGTTTATTTGCCTCAATTTAAGCAGAAGGGTCATGTGGTAAGTCCGGCAAACGCAAATGGCGATGTATTGGTTCAGGTTGGTATCATGAAAGTAACGGTTCCCGCTGCAACATGCCAAAAGGTAGCGGATGAGAAGCAAGTCAGTAAACCTGGACGTACTGGCTATGCGGCCATTTCAGTGGCCAAAGCACAGAATATGTCCACCGAAATTAACTTGCGGGGTATGACCGTGGACGAGGCAATCGATGCAGTTGAAAAATACTTGGATGATGCGGTATTAAGTGGAATACCACGTGCATACATCATTCATGGCAAGGGAACGGGTGTTTTGAGGAAAGCAATTCTTGAATATCTCGCGGGTCATCCCAGAGTCAAAACATACCGATTGGGCGGGGCTGGCGAAGGTGGCGACGGTGCCACTGTCGTTGATTTATATTAGAGGCTTGCGTCCCGGTCGCTTATATTGGGAGATGGGGAAAGATAACTATAAGCAAAAGGTTCACTTCATATAGAAGTGAACCTTTTGCTTATAGTTATCTTTTATCTGACGGCGGACCGGAAGCTGGTTTTGAAGAAGTATTGGAAGGGTTGGGGGTAGTATTAGGCGACGGATAAGGCTTTTCTTCGATCGTTGTTTCCTTTTGGTCTACGCCAAAGGGCTGCGTTGGGGTTTTGCTATTATTCGGTGATATTGAAGTTTCCGGTGGAGAATATTGCGTAGGTTGAGTCCCCTGAATAAAAATTTCTTGACGAGACTCGGTGATAGGTTTGTCCTCTGGTTTGTTAGCTGGTTTATCACCAGGCTTACCGGGGAGCTTGCTCCCTGCCTTATCAGCCGGGTTAGGAGTTTGTCCATTAGGAGGAGTCGCAGGTGCTAGTAAACCAGTGTGGGGATTGATGGTAGCGCTTACAATTCCAGACGGGCGGGGAAAATCACTAACTGGAACCTTTGCCAAAGCTTCCACCATAAAATTACGCCAAATAGTTGCGGGTAAATCACCCCCGGTGATGCCGTTTAAAGAGCCGTTACTGTCAGAACCGATCCAAACAGCGCAAGCAAGTTCAGGGGTAAAGCCTACAAACCAGGCGTCAACATAATCACTGGTGGTACCGGTTTTGCCAGCAGCAGGACGCCCGATGTTTGCGCCTGTACCAGTGCCACGTTCTAGGACGCCTCGCATCATATCGGTAAGTACATAAGCAGATTTTTCATTTATCACAGCACTCTGCTTAGGATTTTTTTGTTCGAGAACTGTTCCGTTACGATCGAGTACTTTTAAAATTGCCATCGGTTCAGAATGAACCCCTTGGTTAGCAATGGTAGCGTAAGCACTGGCCATTTGCAGAGGAGTTACGCCGTTTGTGAGACCGCCAAGAGCTGTTGACAAGTTCAAGTCGCTTACAGCTCCACTGGTAACAAGAGTGGTTATACCCATACGTTGAGCATACCCAATAACTTTGTTAATACCTACTTGGTTGGCAATTTTGACAGCGACGACATTAATTGATTTTTCAAGTGCTTCACGTACGGAAATAGAACCTCGGAATCTACCGTCATAATTTAGGGGTGACCAACCGCCATAACTAACGGCAGAGTCTTCAACCATCGTCGCTGCAGTAAACCCATTTTCCAAAGCAGCAAGATAAACAAAAGGCTTAAAGGACGATCCGGGTTGTCGCTCAGCCATTACAGCACGGTTGAATTGGTCATTTCCCCTGCCGCCGACCATAGCCTTAATGTAGCCTGTCTGAGGGTCTAGCGCTACCAGCGCACCCTGAGGCTGTTTGAGACCGTCTTTGTCAGTACGGTAAGTCGGAAGCAGCGTAATTGCTTTTTCGGCGGCTTTCTGAGCATCGATGTCCAAGGTCGTATAAATTTGCAACCCTTCTTTATACACCGCATCGGCTCCGTAGCGATCTACCAGGGTTTGAGTAATATAGTCGATAAAATAGCTTGCAAATTGTTCATTGGTTGTAGTAGGTTTACTAGCTAGTTTGATTGGTGTATCTTTTGCCTTTTTAGCTTCGTCGCTACTAAGATAATTGTATTTTACCATTTGATCCAGGACTGTTTCCTGAACGGATTTAGCGGCTTTCATGTTACTGGTAGGCGAATAATAATTTGGGCTGCGGGGTATGCCAGCCAGCATAGCGGACTCGGCAACAGTCAAATCCTCTACGTTTTTTCCGAAGTAGGTTTGGGACGCTGCTTGTACCCCATAGGCCCCTTGGCCAAAATAAATCTGGTTTAAGTACATTTCCAAAATTTCTTGCTTTGTAAACTTACGTTCGATTTGAATAGCCAATATTACTTCTTGAATTTTACGTTTTAAAGTACGGTCATGAGTTAAAAGGGTGTTTCTTGCCAACTGTTGGGTGAGGGTGCTCGCGCCTTCACGGACCCCATGACCAAGAACATTGACTGTCAATGCACGAAAAATACCACGGAAGTCAACGCCGTGATGCTGGAAAAATCGAATATCTTCACTGGCGATAAAAGCGTCCTGAAGAAACTGTGGCATCTTGGCTAAACGCACCGGTAAACGGTTTTCAGTCGCATGAATAGTTGTAATCAAACGCCCGTTAATATCATATATCTGCGAAGATGCGTTAGGTTTAATACCACCATTTAAGCTAGGCATTGTTTGAATACTTGCTGTTATAAAACCAAGCCCGGCACCGGTCACGATGATTGCAAAAACTAAAATACCGATGAGTAGCGGTTGTTTCCACTTTTTTGTAGTTACGGCCATATCTTACCTCCTTAGTGTCAGACCAATCATAGTTATTATAACATAAAGTTGATTACTTCGGTTCTGGTATTGTTAGAACTGTTATGTAATAGCTAGAGAAGTTTGTATCCTTTTTAAACATATGTTATAATTTTCCGAAGACGCAAGTACAATTAAGGCTTAGCCTGCGCCAGTAGGCTTGGTGTAGCCAAGCTTTTTAATGATACGGAAAGTACAAGTTTTTGACCGCAGAGATACCCATGCCCGTACGGGCACCACAAGAAATGAAAACATTAATAGATCGAACCGCCAAGGACGCCAAGAGCGCCAAGAAAAACAAAAGGATATATTTAGGCTCTCTTTGTTAGATATTACTTGTAGGAGCAAAACCTAAGTAATAAGTATAATTATTGACCCCTTGGCGTCCTTGGCGTCCTTGGCGTCCTTGGCGGTCTTGGCGGTTAATATTTACAGGATAGGCGCGGAGCACGCATTCTCTGCGTCTCTGCGGTTAGGATTATTTAAAGCCGATAATTGGTTTTCAAATTCTAAAGGGGGAATTATATGTTACCGTTAGAAGAGCAGATGCAGATAATAAGACGTGGTGTAGTAGAGATTGTACCTGAACAAGAGATGGTAGAAAAATTAAAAACTGCCATCGCAACTGCAACACCATTAAAGGTCAAGCTTGGGCTTGATCCCACAGCGCCAGATATTCATCTCGGGCATACGGTGGTATTACGTAAATTGAAGCAATTGCAGGATCTTGGACATAAAATAATAATTATTATTGGTGATTTCACTGGACGCATCGGCGATCCGACCGGTAAGTCCGAAACTCGTAAGCAGTTGACTGAAGAACAGTTGATAGCAAATGCCAAAACATATGAAACGCAAATATTTCGCATTCTGGATCCAGCAAAAACGGAAGTGCGATTTAATAGTGAATGGCTCGCGCCGCTTAACTTTGCTGATGTGATTCGCTTGGCTTCAAAGTATACAGTTGCTCGAATGATGGAACGTGAAGACTTCACCAGAAGGTTTAAAGAAGGGCGACCGATTAGTATCCATGAATTTTTCTATCCTTTAATGCAGGGATATGATTCTGTTGCTTTGTCTGCGGATATCGAATTTGGCGGCACCGACCAGAAATTTAATTTACTGATGGGGAGACACTTGCAAGAAGAATGCGGGCAAAAACCGCAGATTGCAATTATGGTACCTATTCTAGAGGGCTTAGACGGCGTGCAAAAGATGAGTAAGAGTTTGGGTAATTACATTGGTATCAGCGAAGAACCAGGTGCTATTTATGGGAAGGCGATGTCCATACCGGATGAGCTGATGGTTCGATATTTTGAATTAGTAACTGATGTTTCTAATGATGAGTTGGGGCGGATTGATTCTGGATTAAAGGATGGGACATTACATCCCCGTGATATGAAGATGTACCTAGCCCGCACCTTGGTACGGCTTTACCATGGGATCGATGCGGCGCATGCGGCAGAGGAAGAGTTTAAGCGTATTTTTCAAAGGGGCGATATGCCTACGGAAATTCCTGAAGTTAGGGTAGAAGCGACTGTATTGCAAGATGGGAAATTATGGATTGGAAAACTGATAACCCTGGCGGGATTAACCTCCAGCAGTAGTGAGGCTAAACGTTCCATCCAGCAAGGAGCAGTTCGCATTGATGGAGACAAAATCGAGAACCCAGAGCTCGATGTTGAGGTTCTTGATGGTATGGTTTTACAAATTGGTAAGCGTAAATTTGCCCGTATTCGCATAAGTTAGGTGATGCACATGAAGCTGCGTATTGGATTATATCGGCATTATAAGGGGAATATGTATCAGGTGCTCGGAGTTGCTAAGCATTCCGAGACTATGGATGAGTTAGTGGTTTATCGTGCCCTGTATGGGGAACGGGGCCTATGGGTAAGGCCGATAGGTATGTTTCTGGAATCGCTTGAGTTTAACGGAGAGCTAATACAGAGATTTGAATTTGTCCGCGAAGTCGAATAGTTTTTGTACTGTATAAATAAACAGCAGAGAGAGTTTGCATATCGCAAACCCTCTCTGCTGTTTATTTATCTGTTTTGCGCTGATTTAGCATGTTTTCCTCGGCCATGGCAATCATTTTCTTGACCATATTACCGCCAATTTTACCACCCATTTGTCCGCCAATCTTACCGACTTCTTTGGTGGTCATGTTTTCCCAACCGATATCTTCAATTTTTTCTTTTAACCCAAGATCTTCTGCAACTTCATATTTTAGTTGGTCAAGTTTCTTTTCGTAATTTTCCGAGGTAACATTACCGCCTAACTCTTCAGACATTACTTCATTAGCGGTTTTGATTTTTAATTCTTGCATTTGAGTGCGGGCTTCAGGGACTACTAGCTTATCATTTCTATTCGGCATGATAGTACCCTCCCCAATCTATCTAGTTTTATCCAGGCCTACCGTCTGTATTAGCATTGGTTGTGGAAGTTGTTTAAGTCTGTTTCAGCTTCTTCAGGGCTAGCACTTAGATCTGCTTTAACAACTTCATCCACATTCTTAAACTCCGGCGCGAGAACAGCATATGCTTTTTCAATAAAATCAGCCTTGGAGATTTTCTTGTCATTAATATGCATATTTTTCAATCACCTCCAGAGCAATTAATAGTATTAGTTTCCCCTGCAAATACAAAATGATCAGTAGTATATTATAGAAAAATCGATAGCGTAGAAGCACTAATTTGCTTTTTTGTCATATCATATAGGACACTACTGTTACGGGGAGGAAGGTCAAAATGCGCTTTTCCGTTAAAAGGAAGTTGATACAGTTGCCCAAAACTTCTCGAAAGTGGATGGGGCTTGTATTTGCTGCAGCTTTAGCGATCTTTATTTTCCGGACAGCGGAAAACCACCTAAAACCAACCCTGCTCACGATTGCAGAGGCCCGGGCGACCTCTATTGCAACAACAACAATTAATAATGTTATAAACGAGCAGATTGCAACGGGCACAGACTATCAAAGCCTTGTATCGGTCAAGGTGGATAATCGTGGACGAGTTGTGCTGATGCAGCCAAACACCGTTGAGTTTAACCGACTGGCTTCGCATATTACCATAAAAGTTCAGGAAGGGCTGCAGAAAATCCAGGAGGAAAAGATCCGTATTCCTTTAGGGCAAGTATTTGGTAGTCAAATATTAGCTAGCTACGGGCCTAAAATTACCGTAACTGTAATACCGATTGGCACAGTGCAGGTGAAAGTTATCGACTCCTTCGAGCAGGCTGGGATTAATCAGACAAAACATATGATTTATATCATTGCAGATACCCAGGTGCGTATTGTTGTGCCTTTAGTAAGTAAGAGTGTTAATGTTTTTACCAGGGTTCCAATATCCGAATATGTAGTGATAGGTGAAGTGCCTAATACTTATGTACAGTTTCCTTTCCCCTATCCAAATATGCTCAAAAACGGAGAAAGTAATAGCCAAAACGGGCAAGAACCGTGATTTAATCGCAGTGAGATATTGGAAATCGGCTGAGATATAGAGAAACATGTCGTAAAATAAGCAATATTAAATAAAACGAAGGCTATATCATGTATATAATAGTGATAATTAGTTCTTTAAATATTAATCGTCTAAAATAATTTAGGGAAATTTCGCATTTCAAGCGGATATACCTTGACACTGAAAGTTCTGTATGGTAATATAACGAATGTCACTGCACATCACAGTTTTAAAGGATGTTCAGCGATAAACAACACAATTGATATAGCGAGATATAATTTCGGTTGATCACGAAACACATAGTTTCCAAATCAACTCTCATCAATCCAGAAGAGAATGAGGGTTTTTTAATGCCCGAATTCAAATGATCCTT
>Ga0074193_1000671_pt1 | contig 53019 bp, 49 predicted proteins | sample EPASupsiteHSE605_FD_64523 | JGI IMG/M metagenome (GOLD analysis project Ga0074193, IMG submission 64523) | Bioremediated contaminated groundwater from EPA Superfund site, New Mexico - Sample HSE6-05 | ecosystem: Environmental > Aquatic > Deep subsurface > Groundwater > Contaminated ...
CGCAGGTTTGTTCACTACGATTGGTGTTTCCATGGCACTTTATCATCGTGCTATGACTGGCGAAGGCCAAAAGATTGATGTATCTATGCTGGACTGCCAAGTTGCAGTTCTGGAAAACGCAATTAGTCGTTATTTGGTCAATGGTGAAATACCAGGACCTATTGGTAACCGTCATCCTTCCATTACTCCATTCGAAGGATTCACAGCTAGTGACGGCTATGTTATCGTAGGTGCAGGTAATGACCGCTTATGGAAAAAACTCTGTGAGTTGCTTGGCAAACCGGAACTCACCACTGATCCACGCTTCGTAACTAATGGAGACAGAACGAATAACCAAAAAGCACTGAAACCAATTCTTGACAGTGTATTCAAGACTAAGACCATTGACGCATGGTTGGTAGTGCTTGAAGAGGCAGGTATTCCTTGTGCACCAATCAACACAGTTGACAGAGTGCTTAAAGATCCTCAAATTAAGGCTAGAAATATGATTGTAGAAGTTGAGCATCCAGTAGCTGGAAAAATGCATATTCCTGGTGTGCCAATCAAAATGTCTCAAACTCCGGGAACTGTGGAGAAAGCAGCGCCATTACTCGGCCAACATACTGAGGAAATTCTTAGCGAAATGTTGGGTTATGACAATGCTAAAGTTCAAGAATTGCGTGATAAGGGCATACTGTAAAAGCAATACAGGGAAATATTTTTTATATCTCCATATTGCGTAATTAACACAGGGCTGGAGACATTCTTAGAATGAGAGCTTAGACTAGTCTCTGCGGCTTTTCATGTGATATTATAGTTTCAGAATAAACAATTTTGATTTAATGTGCTGCGTTCGACCACAAAGCTAGCACACTCTGAGCAAGAAGAAATTAAAATTACAGTAATGAGAAATAACCATCTTCTAAACATTGGAGATGGTTATTTTTTTGTCTACAAATAATAGAATTTTCAGTATATTATAAAGGGTTAAGAAGATTAATGTCGAAATAAGAAATTGCCAGAATGAGGTTATTATGAAATGAAAGAAGCTAAATTTTACATAAAAATATATGACAAGTAGCTAATGATAAAAAGGAGGGGTGAATAATGTCCAGAATAAATGAATTAGAGAATCTTCCAAGTTGTTGCTTAACTTGTGAAAATCATGAGTGTTTCACAGACCTATGTTTCGGAACAAGAAAATTTGCTGATGCTGTAGAAGAAGATGAAGATACCGGAAAGGAGTTTTGCCCCTATTATATTGGCAGTGACGAGCACCATGAATATGATTGATAGCATGAATTAAAAGATAATTATGTATACTTATGGTAATATTATTGTTATTTTCAATTCATTGTGTTACACTGAACGCATTATGAGGTGCGTTGTTGAGATTCGCATTTATTCTTTCTTGCAACAAACCTTAACAAAAATTTAAAACAATGTATCGTGCTAAAACATGAGGGTTCGTCCCTAATGAGAAGGCGAGAAAATAATGTTATTGCAAAACCGTTTTTCGAAACGGTTGATTGTCGTACATTACTATCCTTGTGCCTTTTTAGCACAGGGATTTTTATTATTTAAGGAGGTTTTTATGGAAACAAGGCTAGCATTAATTGGAATTGTTGTTGAGAATAACGAATCCGCTAAAAAAATCAATGATGTTCTACATGAATACGGGGAGTATATTGTTGGACGGATGGGAATTCCTTATAGAAAACGCAATGTTTCAGTAATTTCCATAGTGATAGATGCTCCCAGCGACGTTATCAGCGCCCTTGCAGGAAAGTTAGGAATGATTCCGGATGTAAATATCAAAACAGTTTATTCCAAGCTATCTTGAGCAAAAAATCACCAAAATAAATGAAGAGAGGTTCTGCCAATGTACGATTGTAAATCAAAAATAGCCACTGAATTTATTGACGACCAGGAAATTATAGACACGCTTACCTACGCTGAAAAAAACAAAAGTAATCGCGACCTCATCAATGAAATTTTGGCACGGGCAAAAGATTGTAAAGGCCTGAGCCATAGGGAAGCTGCGGTACTTTTAGAGTGTGAGCTGGAAGATGAAAATGAAAGAATGAGACTTTTGGCACAAGAAATCAAACAGAAGTTTTATGGCAATCGCATTGTAATGTTTGCGCCTTTATATCTTTCCAACTACTGTATAAACAGCTGTGTCTACTGTCCATATCATAGAAGCAATAAAAATATCGCCAGGAAAAAACTAACACAAGAAGAAATAGCACGCGAGGTTATTGCACTGCAGGATATGGGACATAAGCGCCTGGCATTGGAAACTGGTGAAGACCCTGTTAATAATCCTATCGAATATGTTTTGGATAGCATAAAAACAATTTATAGCATAAAACACAAAAACGGCGCCATACGCCGCGTGAATGTCAATATAGCAGCTACTACCGTTGAAAACTACCGGAAACTCAAAGAAGCAGGAATTGGTACATACATTCTTTTTCAGGAAACTTATAACAAAGATAGCTACGAAAAACTCCACCCAGCAGGACCGAAACATGATTACGCCTACCATACGGAAGCAATGGATCGCGCAATGGAAGGCGGGATTGATGACGTTGGCGTGGGAGTGCTCTTTGGTCTAAACTTGTATCGCTATGATTTCGTAGGACTGTTGATGCATGCTGAGCATTTGGAAGCTGCAATGGGAGTAGGTCCACATACAATCAGCGTGCCTCGTATTCGCCCTGCTGATGATGTTAATCCTGATGATTTCAGCAATGCTATCTCTGATGAGATATTTGCCAAAATTGTTACTGTTTTGCGTATTGCAGTTCCGTATACCGGTATGATTTTGTCAACTCGTGAATCCGAGATAACTCGTGAAAAGGTACTGAAATTAGGAATATCTCAAATTAGCGGCGGTTCCCGGACAAGTGTAGGCGGCTATGTTGAACCTGAAGCAGCCGAAGACAATTCTGCACAGTTTGATGTTAACGACAAGAGAACACTGGATGAAGTTGTTAACTGGTTGTTGAAACTGGGATATATTCCAAGCTTCTGTACCGCATGTTATAGGGAAGGTCGTACCGGTGACCGGTTTATGAGTCTCGTAAAATCAGGACAAATAGCCAATTGCTGTCAGCCTAATGCTTTGATGACTTTAAAAGAGTATTTGGAAGATTACGCTTCCGATGACACAAAGATAAAGGGCGAGGGTGTAATTGCAGAAGAAATTACGAATATAGCAAATGAAAAAGTAAAAAATATAGCCGCATCGAGGTTAGGAGAAATAGCTGAGGGAAAGAGAGATTTCCGTTTTTAGTGCACAAGGATTTTTTGCAGATAACAGCTTATTTGTTGGATTTTTATGTGGTATAATCAATTACTATAAACAGGTATGAATAGATTTAATTTATTCATTATATATTTGTTATAAATTGATTTAAGGGGAAATTTGGTTGATACTAAAGGAATATATTGGACCGGCTTATTTGACAATAGCGGCAAGCATTTGGGGCGGTATGTATGTTGTAAGCAAGGTTGTGCTTGATATTGTTCCGCCATTAGAATTAGTGTGGCTGAGGTATTTAGTTGCCTTGGCTGCACTTATTTTCGTTGGCCTAGTGACAAAACAATCTTGGCGAATCAATAAAAAAGATATACCTTTGCTTTTTGGTATTGGCATCATTGGGTATTTTTTCTCCATTTGGGCTCAGTTTTTTGGCACAAAGTATTCTTCGGCGCAGATGGGCGCCGTTGTTACTTCAGCGACTCCTGCTTTCATGGTTGTTTTCGCTTATGCGATTTTGAAAGAAAAAATAACTACTACAAAACTAATATCAGTATTTTTAGCTACGATAGGTGTATTATTTGTTGTTGGTATTGGCGACGTAGACAAAGACTTCCAAATAGGGGGAGTTGCATTGGTGTTTGCGGCTTTGTCATGGGCGCTTATGTCCGTGCTTGTTAAAAAAGTTTCAAAAGAGTATTCACAGCTTGTTGTAACAACATACGCCATTTTGGCAGCTACGATTGTCATTACGCCATTTTCTTTAGAACAATTAAGACTTGACGAGTTGCATCTGCTTTTGCAGCCAACTGTTATTTTAGGTGTTATATATATAGGCGTGGTAGCTACCGCTATTGCTTTTCTTTTTTGGAATAAGGGGATGCAGCTTGTTGACGCCAGCCGCGGCGGTGTGTATTTCTTTTTTCAGCCTTTAGTTGGAACATTTTTAGGATGGTTTTTCCTGGATGAGCAAATTGGTTTTGGCTTTTGCGTAGGTGCTTTTTTAATCTTAAGCGGTGTATTGTTGGCAATAAAAGCAGAAAACTAGCAATAAAGTGAGAGTAATCAATTAAAATAATTTGTTTCCTTTGAAGATTAGCGGAACATAGCGTATAATATATACTAACTTATATTTTGGTAGATTAAATAAGGCTTAGCGTAAGTGGCTACGGCCTTGTTTAAGAAATTAAATTATCTTTATTTGAGGGGGAGAAAGATGTTTAAAAGATCCAGAATTATTACTTCTTTTGCCATTGCTTCTGTTTTGGCTGCCAGTCTTGTCGCTGGTTGTGGATCTAAAGGTGACAAGGATATAAAAATAGGCATGGTATACGAATTAACTGGAAATACCGCTTCCTATGGAACCTCGGCTGCTAACGGCGCCAAACTTGCTTTTAAAGAGATCAACGCAAGCGGTGGAGTTTTGGGGAAACAGATTAAAATTGTTTCTGCTGATAATAAAGGGGAACCATCTGAGTCAGCAAATGCTATGTCCAAGGTAATTAGCCAGGATAAAGTAGTGGCTGTAACTGGATTTACGGTAAGTTCTTGCGGAATTGCCGCCTCAGCAGTTGCAGAAGCGAACAAGATTCCATTTGTTGCCGCTGCAACAGTTAACCCCAAGGTAACCTTTGATGAAAGAACTGGTAAAGTCAAGGACTATACTTTCAGAGCATGTTTCATTGATTCATTTCAGGGAACAGTTGGTGCCAATTTTGCTTTGAATGGCTTAAAGGCCAGTAAAACTGCTATCATGACAGATAGTTCAAGCGATTATAGCAAAGGCTTAACAGATATTTTCAGAAGCACTTACGTTAAGGCTGGCGGAAAAATAGTTGCCGAAGAGTCTTACTTGCAAAAAGATCAGGACTATAAGCCGATTTTGACTAAAATTAAAGCTCAAAATCCTGATTTGTTGTATATTCCTGGTTATTATGAAGATGTTGGCAAAATCATCAAACAGGCTCGTGAACTTGGTATGACAATTCCAGTTCTAGGTGCTGATGCATGGGATTCTCCTGTATTGGTAGAAATGGGCGGAGCTCAACCTTTAAATAATACCTATTTTACAAATTTCTATTCCATTGAAGACAAAAACCCTGTGTCTAATGCTTTTGTTGAAGCATATAAGAAAGAATATGGTCAAACACCAGACTCAATGGCTGCTATGGGCTATGATGCTGCAAAATTGCTGGTTGATGCCATTAAGCGCGCCGATAGCACGGATGCTAAGAAAATTAAAGAAGCCCTCGCGGCAACTAAGAATTTCAGCAGCGTAAGTGGCGAAATGAGCCTCAATGAAAGGCATGATGCTGTCAGAGGTGTTGTCATCATTGAGCTGAAAGATGGCAAACAAGTTTACAAAGAAACGGTAAAACCTTAACAACGTAGTTTTTGGTGCTCTTAAATTGTTAACGAGCCTGGCAAATTTGCCAGGCTCGTTTTTTAATGTCTGAAATAAAATCAGCAAAATATGCAGGAGTTTAATGCATCGTATGGAAATAGCATAATTAAGAAATTGAATTTTTAGAAAATAGCAAAAAATAATAAACGAAAGTGAGGATGTACAAATGTTGAATAGAAAAGATATATCTATTCCAATTGAAATTATAACTGCCGCAACATTCCTGCTAATGGTAATAACTAATGTCCTTGCTAATTTTCTCCCAATAAATGGGATTACTACAGGACAGGTTTTGGATTTTTACCCGAATCTATTTGCACCTGTTGCTGCTACCTTTGCAATTTGGGGTTTGATCTATATGCTTTTGGCAGGGTACGTTTTTTATCAATTAGGGCTCTTTCAAAGCAAAACCAATATAACAGATGCGGCTTTTCCCGATAATATCAGCTTGGCATTTATAATTTCCTCTTTTGCAAACTCCTTGTGGTTAGTAGCATGGCATAATTTACAGATAGCGCTTTCCATGTTTTTTATTATAGTAATATTTCTTTGTTTGGGATATATTTTTCATACGATCAGTAAATATCGTCTTTCTTTTGATAAAAGAATTTTTTTTAAGATTCCGTTCAGTGTCTATTTTGCCTGGATTACGGTGGCAATGATTGCCAATTTTGCTGTGTTTGCTGTAAGCAGGCAGTGGCATAATTTATTTTTTGTGGAAAGCACGTGGACGATTCTGTTGATTTTATTTGGTCTTATTTTAGGGATTGTTGTCGCATATCGCTATAAAGATGCGGTTTACGGCATGGTTTTGATATGGGCTTATTCAGGTATTTTAATTAAGCATATGTCAGTAAATGCTTTTAATCATCAATATCCAATGATTATTGTTACTGTAATAGGAAGCTTAGTATTATTGATTTTGCTGGTGTTTTACATTTTACTAACTAATAAAAACAATTATACTGATTGATTTTATAAAAATTGAAGGAGTTTACATGGAAACAAATATTGATAAAAAAATAAAATTAACAATTTTTAAAATACTACTGACTGCTTTTATTATAGTGAATGTTGGGCTGTTAGCAACAAGCTATTATTTTTACCATGTTATTATGACGTATAGTCACACAAATGCATATTCTGCTAATGACTATCAAAAGGAAGTTAAAGAGCTAGGATACGATTACAGCAGCTTGCACGCCGCAGAAAAAGAGTATGTAGATATTGAATCAAAATATGGTTACAACCTAAAAGGCCTTTTCATAAAAAATCCAATGGAAAGCCAAAACACAATTATCCTGGTTCACGGTATAGGCAGAGACAAAGAATGGAGTATCATGAAATATGGACCGCTTTTCTTTAAAAATGGATTTAATATTTTTGCCTATGACGGCAGGGATCACGGGAGCATCGGTGGGGAAAATCCAACATATGGTTTCTACGAAAGTGATGATTTAGAAAAATGCGTAGCCTATATTAAAAACAAAAAAATGGACGGTGTAATTGGACTTCATGGAGAATCAATGGGAGCCTCTGTGTCGCTGACCTGGGCAAGTAAATATGATAATAATGGCATTTCATTCCTCATTGAAGATTGTGGGTATGCAGATTTATATGACCTATATTATGAGCGCTTATCAGACTATCAGGTACCAAAATTCGTACGTCCTGCGATTCTATATTACACAAGTTTTTTCTGTAAAATATTGGCTGGCTTCAGTTTAAATGATATTTCTCCAATTAAAAACATTGGTAAAATCAATTTGCCTGTATTGTTTATTCATGGTAGTGCAGATAATTTCGTGATGCCGGAAATGGCAAAAGAAATGTTCAACAACAAAATTGGTATTAAAGAAATATATTTTGCGCCAGGAGCTGGGCATGCAAAATCTATTAATACAGACGTGAACAGGTATGAAGCAGTTATATCAGCTTTTTATGGTGATGTTATCGAAAAATAAAGGTTATGGGTTATTAATACTTTTAAAAACTGTAACCAAGAGCAAAAGACAGTGATAAGGAGGGGGTTGCGATGCGGTTTAAAAATAGACTTGAAGCAGGAGTTCAATTAGCCATTTTATTGCAGAAATATGCCGACGATAATTTGGTCGTATATGCTCTGCCAAGGGGAGGTGTGCCTCTTGGCGTTGAAATAGCCAAAAAATTGCATGCACCCTTTGATTTAGTGATTACAAAGAAAATAGGTCACCCAGGAAACCCGGAATATGCGTTATGTGCAATTGCCGAAGATGGGGAACCAATCTGCAACAAGGACGATATAGGTTATATTGATAAGCATTGGCTTCAAGAAGAAATTGACAGGGTGCGTGTTGAGATTAAAAGACGCCGTGAAAAATACTTTGGGGAGATAACGCACCCTGATATTGAAGGCAAAACAGCAATTATTGTAGATGATGGTATTGCGACTGGATACACAATGTTAGCTGCTATCAATGAAATTAAAAGACGAAAACCAGGAAAAATTGTTGTTGCAATTCCTATTACGCCTGAAGACACTGCAAGAGAGCTAAGAAAAGTTACTGATGACTTGGTTTCTGTTGAAATTGATCCGTTTTATCTTGGTGCTGTAGGCGCTTACTATGATGATTTTAGTCAGGTTGAGGACGAAGAGGTCATTTATCTTATACAATCATTGGAAGAAAAAAGTGAGGATTGAAATGGATAAAATTGGCAAAGCTGAAAAAACAATATTGATCAATGATGGGGAAAAAACTATAGAAGGATCGCTTATCATTCCGTCAGGTGCCGGTGGTATCGTTGTATTTGCACATGGCAGCGGCAGCAGCAGACACAGTGTCCGCAATAATTATGTTGCGGCAGTAATTAGAAAGAATAATCTAGCGACCTTTCTTCTCGATTTATTGACACCGGAAGAAGACGCTGATTATTCTAAAAGATTTGATATAGATTTACTTGCACACAGACTGTTTATTGCTACAAAGTGGCTGCAGGAACAACCGGATACCAAAAACCTCAGGATAGGATATTTTGGCGCCAGTACTGGTGCGGCTGCGGCGATTCAGAGTGCGGCTGGAAATGCTGATATAGTAAAAGCAATTGTTTCACGCGGAGGCAGACCTGATTTGGCAATGCCGTATCTAGAGAAAATAACCGCTCCTACCTTGCTTATTGTAGGGGGCAACGATGAAATTGTCATAGAATTAAATATAGAAGCCTACAATAATCTGCAATGTGATAGAAAGCTTGAAATAGTAGAAGGAGCAACACATCTTTTTGAAGAACCGGGGACTCTGGAGCAGGTGGCTATATTGGCAGAAAAGTGGTTTGAAAAGTATCTTGTATGTTAATCAATAATAAAAAATACTGTTTAAAGAAAAAAGCAGCTGCTAATTTAGTTAGCAGCTGCTGCATTTTAACGTGTTTTCTTTGTGAATTTTTTTCTGTTCTCGTTTTGTGGGTTTGTCATGTTTGGCCTATCATGATGAAGTCGACCCTCATCTTTGGGTTCTTTTAAATCTTGATGTTCGTCTGATTCATCCCCCGGTTTATAGGCTGTATCAGAGAGAGGCACAGAGTAAGATGAGTGTTCATCCTGGGAAAACTCTCTTTCACCAATGTAAGTTGGGCATGAAAGCCATGCCAAGCCTTCTTTGGTATCTACTTCTACAAACATTAGATTCAGTCCGCAAAAACCACATGTTTCATCAGTCAAATCATAAACGGTAGCTTCTTTCAAAGGTTTAACGTGCTTCTTCATTTTCATAGTGCCACCTCCTGAGAAATCTGTAATTAATAATACCTTTAACCATATGACAACATATTTTCAGAAAATTGTCAATATTAATAAATGATGATTGAGCATATTATTTATTATTTATTGGGCATGAACAATTTTCAACGGTCATTTTTCTGCTAAGCTCAATGTTAACCTCATGTTTTGAAGACGGGAAGATATTGCCGCCAATAAACTCCCTAAGTATTGAATTAAATGGTACCTGAGACAGATCGATCGGCTCAAAAAATGATAAAAGCCTCATGAGACGGAGCTGGGTTGCATAATGAGTACTGCCAGGCTGGATCATTTTCAAGGCACTTTCAGCAAAAGTTCTGAGCGCGTTCATTTCATAGAGAAGGCTTGAATTAAACATTACATCGCACTCTTCCTGATATTTAAAGATATGTTTATCTTCACCGCGTCTGACACTGGGCCACTGCGATAAAGTTTTTTCCGGTGACAGGGCTCTGAATTGTTCATCTCTTACTATTCTGCGAATAAGTCTGACTTCTGTTGTCGGAACTCTGTTCATGTAATCAATATTGAGCCCAAACAAAGCGCTGACATAAATTTTAAAAAAAACACTTTTGGTCAGATTAGCAATCAAGGCAGGGTTTAAGGCGTGAATACCTTCGATAACAAGAATTTCTGATGACCCCAGTTTTAAACTGCGTGTTTTTTGGGAGCGCATGCCAGAAGCAAAATCAAAGATAGGTGTCTCAACGGTGGCGCCTTTAATTAGTTGCTCAATTTGTTTTTCCAATAGTTTGAGATCTAAAGCTTCTAAAGTATCAAAATCATAATTGCCTTCTTTGTCAATAGGTGTTTGATCACGATTTAAGAAATAGTCATCTAAAGCAATAGGTACAGGCGTAAGACCATTAACACGTAATTGAGTAGACAGCCTGTGTGCAAAAGTTGTTTTACCTGAAGAGGATGGCCCAGCTATAAGAATTACTCTTACTGCCCGTCGTTCCCGTAAAACCATATCAGCTATATCTGCGATTTCTTTCTCTTGTAATGCTTCCGCAATGTTAATTAATTCCAAGTGTCGACCTGCAGTTATATAACGATTGGCATCGCTGACAAGTTCAATATTTATGTTTGTCAACCAGCGCTCAGACTTTGCATAAGTTGCACCAAGCCTTTGTGGCATTGTAAAAGGGCTGCTTAGTTCTGATTTGTCTTTAAGGAAGTCTACTACATAGCCAGAAGAAAAGGGAATTATTCTGAACAAATCAACCATTGAGCTTCTTGCATTAGCAGGATGTACTGATTTTATTATGATGTTGTCAAGTTTATAGTGGTAATAACCGTCTTTATCTTCAATTAAATAAATTGGACTGTCAGCTTGTATCCATTCGCGCAGCTTGAGGTCAATTTGCCGGACTTCGCGTTCTGATAAAGCAGATGACGCAAGTTGACAAAATATACCTTCCTGGATAGAACAAACAGTCTCGAAAGTTTCACCGGGAAATAAGTCATTGGTAACTTTTATAAGACCTAATTTTACAGTTTGTCGGTCTTGGCGTAAATGTGTTTCAAGCATTCTAGCACCTTCATTTCTTAATCAGATATTTGCTAATTCTACGTTGGAGTCGTGAAGTCCTTTATATAAGATAAATTGTTGCTTGCTCGGATATGTTAACGATTAAACAAAAAGTATTTTTATAAATAAAATATGAAGTAAAAATTTATACTTTAGAAAAAAATGATTGCCTTATGTTGCTAGTTTGACATTTGTTATTATTGAAAGAGAAAACTAATGCAAGTTAATGCAAAGAGTTTGATGCAAATATTCGGATTGAAGATTAAATTGAATGGAGTTGTAAATAATTAAAAGTTATCAGACATAAAAATATTTTCAGAAAAAGGAATATGAGGTGATAAACGCTTAGACAAAAAACGATACAATGTGCTATAATGTCCATGCTGTGTGGAATAATTTATGAATGAATGGGGGTTATTTCATGATTAAGAAGGATCGTATTCTTGCGGAATTTTTTGAATTAGTGCAGATTACTTGTAATTCACGTCAGGAAAGAGAAATTGGCGACCTGATGAAAAAAAGATTGCAAGATCTTGGCGGTGAAGTAATTGAAGATGGAGCAGGAGCAATTATTGGCGGCAATTGCGGTAATATAATTGCTAATTTCCAAGGAACATTATCAGATAAACCAACAATTATGTTGGCGGCACATTTAGACTGTGTTGTTCCCTGTGTTGGTGTAAAACCAATTTTAAAAGATGGAGTTATCACTTCAGATGGGACAACAATTTTGGGGTCTGATGATAAGGCTGGTGTCGTGCCAATTTTAGAGGCACTGCGTGTTTTGAAAGAAAATAATATTCCTCACGGTGATTTACAGATAGTATTTTCCGTATGCGAGGAAGGCGGGCTTAATGGGTCCAAAAATATAGACAGCAGTTTGCTGAAGGCTGATTTTGGGTATGAACTTGATTCCAGCGGCCGCCCGGGGAAAATTATTGTTACGGCACCTGGACAAAATAAAATCAATGTTAAAGTACATGGTAAAACAGCGCATGCCGGTCTGGAACCGGAAAAAGGCATAAATGCTATCAAAGCAGCTGGCAAAATTCTAGCCAATGTGCCTCAAGGGCGCATTGATGAGGAAACAACATGTAATATTGGCATAATTTCTGGAGGTCTGGCTACCAATATCGTTCCCGATTTAGTAGAAATAAAGTGTGAGGCACGTAGCAGAAATCAAGACAAATTGGATAAGTTAACCAATGAAATGCGTCAGGCTTTTGAACAGGGTGCTAAGGAAAATGATGTAAAAGTCGATGTAGAGATAAGTAAAGCTTACAATTCTTACGTTATAGACGCACAAAGTAAAGTTGTAGTTGTTGCTAAGGAAGCTGCGGAACGTGTTGGCCTGGAGGTAGATATTGCAGGCACTGGTGGCGGCAGCGATGCTAATCACTATAATAATTATGGGATAGTATGTTCAGCTCTTGGAGTGGGCATGCAAAATGTTCATACTTGTGAAGAATTTATATACGAAGAAGATTTGTATAAAACTTCTGAATGGGTGCTGGAAATAATTAAAGGGGTTTCACGTTAGTTGTCCTGATTTAGTCGTGTAGTTATCAATTAAAGATGGGGGTACTCAAATGGGATTAGTTATTTCATTGTTGGTTACATTTTGGGTTGGCTATTTAATTTATAAAAAGTATAAAGCACAACCGGTTTTGTTTTTAGGTGGCATGATTCTCATGTTTACTGCGGTAATTCTCGGTTATGGACAGATTTTGCCGCAAAAGGCAAGTACAGGGTTAGTATTATTCGATGCTTATGAATTTATTAAAACAACTTTAAGTTCTAATGCTGCCAAATTAGGTCTTAACATTATGTCTGTTGGTGCGTTTGCACGATATATGGACAAGATTGGTGCTTCCCGCGCTTTGGTTCGTTTAACGATCAAACCTCTTATGGCACTGAAATCTCCATATCTTGTTTTGTCTGGTACCTGGGTTGTTGGCATGCTAATAGGTTTATGCATAAACAGTGCTTCTGGTCTGGCTATGTTGTTAATGGTAACGATGTTCCCAATTCTGGTTGGATTAGGAGTCAGCCGTTTGTCTGCTACCGCAGCTGTGGCAACAACACTTTGCTTTGATTGGAGTCCGAGCGACACAGGAACAATTCTCTCCGCGGAGACTGCTGGTGTTGATCCCGTAATTTATTGGACAAATTATCAGGTTCCAATTGTCTTGGTGGCCTTTGTAGTAGTTGGCGCACTGCACTATCTGACACAAAAATATATGGATAAACGCGATGGTCATGTCGTAAAACCTATTGAAGTTGAAACGACTAAAACAGAAGAAGACGCAGCACCGGCCATTTACGCAATTTTACCAGTCATTCCTTTGGCTTTGATTCTTTCTTTCAGCTCGTTATGGATTACCTGGATCAAAGTAGACATAGTAAATGCCATGATCATCGGACTTAGTGTTGGTATGATTTTTGAATATGTTCGTTGCCGCAATGGCAAAAAGGTTTTTGAAGATGTTCAGGCCTTTTTCGATGGTTTAGGCATGCAAATGGCTAATGTAATAACATTGATAGTAGCTGGCCAAACATTTGCTAAAGGTTTAATGACCATGGGTACAATCGACTCAATTATTTCATCTAGTCAAAGCTGGGGCTTTGGACCGATGGGTATGATGATCGTTATGGTTGCCATTATCTCCATTTCTGCCGTTGTCATGGGCTCCGGCAATGCACCGTTCTTCGCATTTGCTGCTTTGACACCTGCTGTTGCTATGAAGATGGGAATTGCACCTGTCCTGATGCTCTTGCCAATGCATTTTGCAGCAAGTATTGCTCGTAATTGTTCTCCTATAACGGCAGTTATCGTCGTATCATCAGGTATGGGCGGCGTATCTCCGTTTGATTTGATTAAACGTACTGCAATACCAATGGCTGGCGCCATGTTGGTAAATATTGGCATGACTTTCTTTTATTACTACAGGGGCTAGTCATTCTTTTAGTTAAGGAGTTGATGCTGTAATGTTTATTTGTGATTGCCATTGTGATACTTTAACGGAGTTATACAAAAAAGGTACAGCTCTTTATGAAAATGAACAGCACTTGGATATTAAAAGAATTATCGCTAATGGCGGTGGTTTACAGTTTTGTGCTATTTATGTTCCTACACCTGAAATTCGTTATAATGGTGGTTTGCGTTATACTTTATGTTTGTTAGACAAATATAAACAAGAAATTGCTAAAATGAAGGAATCAGGGGTAGATGTTTTCGAAGTCTTAAAAAATACAGATGTTGATGAGGTTTTAAAACATCAGGCATCAACACTACTTGCTATTGAAGAAGGTGGAGCCATAGACGGCAGCCTGGAAGCCTTACGCATGTTATATGAATTAGGCGTGCGTGCGATTACTTTGACCTGGAGCAATAGAAATGATATTGCTGATGGTATCACTGAAGAAGTTACAGGTGGTGGTCTGACTGTTTTTGGCCGCAGTGTAGTAGCTGAAATGAATCGTCTTGGTATGCTGGTTGATGTTTCACATATTTCAACGAAGAGTTTCTGGGATGTTATGCAGGTAACAACTAAACCAATTATTGCCACTCATTCTAACGCAAAGACTCTTTGTTCGCATCCTAGAAATCTGAATGATGAACAAATAAAGGCCATTGCAGATAATGACGGTATGATAGGGATAACCTTCGCCGGCCAATTTTTGGAAGAAGATTATAACAATGCGTGTATAGAAAGTGTTTATCGTCATATTGATTACATGCTTAATTTAGTTGGCAATGATGACCATATAGGCTTTGGTTCTGATTTTGATGGCATTTCTCATCCACCTTACAATATTAAGGGAGTACAAGACTATGTACCGCTTGTCGAATATTTAAGCAAAAAAAATTATTCTGAAGAAACCATCAAAAAAATCACGCATCAAAACGTTTTGGAATTGTTGAAAAAAGTTTTATAGTATAATATTAACTATCAGAGATGAAGCTTGGTGACTAGTTTTGGTTGCTGCCTTCATCTCTTTTTTATGATTTCAGTGAATTATTTAATAATTAATTATCTTTCAAAGCATAAAAGTTGAAATGCACTCATTTATTAGCGTATAATAATAATATTATCTACATGTTTTTGTTTCATGGAAGAGAGGATGAAAAAAATGCGTATAGTTTTAACTATTGTTGGAAAAGATCGCGTTGGCATTATAGCCAAAGTTAGTAATTTGTTAGCAGAACACGGTGTTAACATCTTAAATATTAACCAGAATATTTTAGAAGGTTTCTTTAACATGGTCTTGATTGCCGATATGGCTGCTGCTGATGTCAGCTTAAAAGATTTACAAGAAATGGCTGCGCAAATAGGTAAGGAAATCGGTGTTGAAATTAAAGTTCAGCACGAAGAGATTTTCACAGCCATGCATCGAATTTAAGGAGGACGTTATGTTCGAAATTAAAGATATTTTAGAAACCAATAGAATGATTTCCGAGAATAATCTGGATGTCAGAACTATCACAATGGGAATAAGCTTGCGTGATTGTGCGCATCCTGATATCAATGTTACTGCACAAAAAATATATGATAAAATCACTAAAAAGGGCGAAAACCTTGTTAAAGTCGGCGAAGACCTTGAAGCAGAGTTTGGTATTCCAATTATTAATAAGCGTGTTTCGGTAACACCTATTTCGATCATTGGCGAAAGCTGTGATGCCAATAGTTATGTACCGCTGGCCAAAGCGCTCGATGCTGCTGGTAAGGCTATAGGTATTAATTTCATAGGCGGGTTTTCAGCGCAGGTAGATAAGGGATATACAAAAGGTGATAAGATTTTAATTGCATCTATTCCTGAAGCTCTTGCGGTCACGGATATTGTTTGCTCTTCAGTTGCTATTGGCTCAACTAAGTGTGGAATTAACATGGATGCCGTAGCAGAAATGGGAAGAGTGATCAAAAAGGCAGCCGAGTTAACCGCCGAAAGAGATGCAATTGGTTGTGCTAAACTAGTTGTTTTCTGTAACGCTGTTCCAGACAATCCATTTATGGCAGGCGCATTTCACGGTGTGACTGAACCTGAAAGTGTCATAAATGTTGGCGTAAGCGGTCCTGGTGTTGTTAAAAGAGCGCTTGAAGATGTCAGAGGGCAAGATATTGGTGCTGTTGCTGAAACAATTAAGAAAACAGCCTTCAAAATAACACGTGTTGGACAGCTGGTTGCTCAGGAAGCTGCTCGCAGACTTAACACGCAGTTTGGTATTATTGATTTATCATTAGCACCGACACCTGCTGTTGGTGATAGCGTTGCACATATTCTTGAAGAAATTGGACTGGAGAGCTGTGGTGGTCCGGGAACTACTGCTACCTTGGCTTTGTTAAATGATGCTGTTAAAAAGGGTGGTTTAATGGCTTCAAGTTATGTAGGCGGTCTTAGCGGTGCATTTATTCCTGTAAGCGAAGATGCTGGTATGATTGCCGCAGTAGAGCGTGGCAGTTTGACACTGGAAAAGCTTGAAGCAATGACTTGTGTTTGCTCGGTAGGTTTGGATATGATTGCTATACCTGGCGATACTTCTGCACAAACAATTTCTGCTATTATTGCTGACGAAGCAGCAATTGGTATGATCAACAACAAAACTACAGCGGTTCGTTTGATACCTGTACCAGGAAAAGGTGTGGGCGATGTAGTTGAGTTTGGCGGCCTGCTTGGATATTGCCCTATTATGCGGGTGAATACATTCAAACCGGATGTATTTATTGCAAGAGGCGGACGGATTCCAGCACCTATACGGAGTTTAACAAACTGATGACAAAGAAAAAGACAGCTCTTATTCTGGCTTGTCTTGAAGAAACATATGCAGGAACTGCAACTGCTTTAAAGTATAATACGCCGTTTGAACTGCTTGTAGCCGTTATTCTTTCAGCTCAGTGTACTGATGAAAGAGTCAACAAGGTTACACAAAGAATTTTTCCTAAATATAACCAACCTCAAAAGTTGGCAGAACTCTCGCAGGAAGAAATGGAAAATCTCATCCGCGATTGTGGATTATTCAGGTCAAAGGCGAAAAACATTCTGGCAACTTGCAGAAAATTATTACAAGAATATAACGGCAAGTTACCAGATAATGTCAAAGACTTGATGGGGTTACCGGGTGTTGGGAAAAAGACAGCAAATGTTATTGTAAACATTATTTTCGGAATACCAGCTATAGCCGTTGACACGCATGTTTTTCGCGTATCGCACAGGTTAGGACTTTCAGATGGCAAAGATCCGGAGGCAGTTGAAAAAGACTTGATGCGAGTCATCCCCAAAGAAAAATGGGGAGAAGCGCACCATTGGCTTATTTGGCATGGCAGAAAGATTTGCAAGGCAAGAAAACCAGATTGTATGGAATGTATGTTGATTAATTTGTGCCCTTATGAGGATAAAAATTTTATTAACAAATAAACCTTGCATTGGCAAGGTTTATTTGTTTTGACTATGAACACTTTTCCTGCTTTTCGTGGACTAGCATTGAAATATATGTTAAAATGTAAAAACTATATGCACTTTAAAGGAGCAAGTAATAATGATTATAACGCAAGGGCTGGCGCTAAGATTCGGAAAGCGCGTGCTATTTGAGGATGTAAACTTAAAATTCACAGAAGGAAACTGTTATGGTTTAATCGGTGCCAATGGTGCTGGAAAATCAACATTTCTTAAAATTTTATCCGGCGAAATTGAACCAAGCTCCGGAGACATTGTTATTGATAAAGGGCAAAGACTTGCAGTTTTAAAGCAGGATCAATATGCCTTTGATGAATATGATGTATTAAAAACAGTTATAATGGGCCATAAAAGACTTTATGATATTATGGTTGAGAAAGACGAACTTTATGCAAAACCTGATTTCAGCGATGAGGACGGCATGAAAGCCTCTGAATTAGAAGGCGAATTTGCTGAACTGAATGGCTGGGAGGCAGAAACTGAGGCTGCCAGATTATTGGCAGGACTTGGTGTTCCAGTCGATTTGCATGATAAAAAAATGGCTGAACTTAGTGGCAAGGAGAAAGTCAGAGTTCTTTTGGCGCAAGCTTTGTTTGGGACACCGGATATTCTTCTTTTGGATGAGCCTACCAACAATCTCGATTATAATTCTATTGCCTGGTTGGAAGACTTTTTGGCTTCTTTCCCTAATATAGTTCTCGTTGTTTCCCATGACAGGCATTTCCTTAATCAGGTTTGTACACATATCGCAGATTTTGATTTCGCCAGTGTGCGAATATATGTTGGTAACTATGACTTCTGGCAAGAATCAAGCCAAATGGCCTTACAGCTGGCTAAAGATGCCAATAAGAAAAAAGAAGATAAGATTAAAGAATTACAAACTTTTGTTCAGCGTTTTAGCGCAAATGCTTCAAAATCAAAACAAGCGACTTCGCGCAAAAAACTCCTTGATAAAATTGAACTTGATGACATAAAACCTTCAACAAGACGCTACCCTTATATCAATTTCAAACCTGACAGAGAAGCGGGTGATGAAATTTTGTTTGTGAACGATTTGTCGAAAACTATTGACGGAGAAGTCTTGTTTAAAGATTTGACTTTCACTTTGGCTAAAGGCGACAAGGTGGCATTAATTGGCGGTAATGGTCAGGCTCAAACAGCTTTAATGCAGATTCTAATGGGTGAAATGGAAGCGGACAGCGGCGAATATAAATGGGGTGTAACAACAAGTCAGGCTTATTTCCCCAAAGATAACAGTAAATATTTTACTGCTGAGGAAAATCTCGTTGATTGGCTTCGTCAGTATTCTGCTAATCAAGAAGAATCATTTTTGCGTGGTTTCTTAGGCAGGATGCTTTTCTCAGGAGAAGAAACCCAAAAGGCTTCCAATGTTCTTTCAGGCGGAGAAAAGGTGCGTTGCATGTTTGCAAAAATGATGTTGTCTGGCTCTAATGTGCTGCTTCTGGACGAACCTACCAACCATCTTGACTTGGAGTCAATTACATCGCTTAACAACGGTTTAAAAGATTACACAGGAACTCTTTTGCTGCGTTCCAATGACCATCAACTATTGTCTACTGTTTGCGATAGGGTTATTGAATTAACTCCAAATGGTTATATTGACCGTAAGTATAACTATGATGAATATCTTGAACATCCGGAAATAATTGAAATGCGTAAAGAATTAGGCGCTATTTAAAAAAATATTATAAGTCAAAGAACTGCCTGACTTTATACAGTCAGGCAGTTCTTTATAAAAGCCAGAATTTTAGGCAGCAGTGTTTGTTTGAACGTGATTTGAACGCGTGCTATAATAAGATTACTTTGGGTTTACTGTGAGGTAATAATGGAAAACGTTTATGATATAATTGCTGATTTTTATGATCATGATGAAAACTGGAACATGCTGCTGCGTCGTGAATATGCAGAAGGCTATATTCGCAAAGAAGCATGGAAAGGATTAAATGACCGTCAACTGCAAAAAAAGTGGGAACAAGTAATGATGTTATGTCTTTACCTGGGTTACGCTGAAACTTTCCTGGGCGACATGACAGACAATGATTTTATTGACGCTATTGCCTGGTGCGGCAGGAATATTTCCGAGTTTAAAATTTCTTATGATAATGTAAAAATATTTTTAGATACATGCGGCAGTTTATTTGTGTATTTGAAGAGTAAAAATGCTATTACAAGTGCAGTTGCTCCTAAAGTAGCGGCTGAAAGACTTCTTGGTGATGATTCAGTTTTGCGGGTTATTAACGAAAATGGTGATTTTTTACCGGGCGAAGGGTTTGATGATAGATTATCGACACCTAACGCACCTGTAAAAATATTTTTAAATATAGGCGACATGCTGCAGCAATTGCTCGATGAGCTTCACAATTATTTCCAAGATAAAGAATTTAATATGGATTTGGAAAGAGCAGTTTTTCTTTATCATGGTATTTTTCCTGAAGACCAAAGTGAGGAAGTTGAAGAAAGTGATGAGTTCTGGCAGTGCTTCTGGGATTACTTTTTGTTCGATTATCACTTGCTGGCGGACGACAAAACTCCACTTGAACACTTTTTTGAGCATGGTTCAACTTCCAATCAAGAATTAGTTGCAGAACTAATGAAAGCGCGTTTGGCAGTTTTTTCAGTTGATAGCATTAATGAAGACAACATGTATATATGCACGGATTTTCTTACTGGCGAACAATATGCTCTGAATTTACCTATTGAAGAAGAATTTGATACTAAAGATATGTTATTTGTGGGGCATTGCTTCTATAATAATACTATGGTTATGAATTACGTCCGTTGTTTGAAAATAGGGAAATTAGCTCGTAAAAGATTGCATGACATGCTGAAACACTGCTATGAATGGTACAGAATTCAGGAACCAGACGCAAAATGGACCGATTTTATTGCAAGACATCCAATGCTGTTGCGTCATCTTACTTACATACATTCAGTTTATGTAAAACTTGACGGATTTGGCTATGAAACCAGCATTAAGGGGTATAAACCGCCAGATATTACTGCTGATGATGAAGTGACGAAACTTATAATCAGCATAATGCAATCTTATCATTTTTCATGCAGGGATATTAATTTAGCTACTCGTTTGTGGAAAGATTTTTCTTGCCATGAAACAAATACCATCAATAAGCCGGAAGTGTGGGCTGCAGGCGTCATTGAAAATTTCGTCAGATTAAACGGCGTGTACAATTATTCGGAAGAGAAAGTCGCAGAAATGTGTTGGCAGGTGCCAGTAAGTGTTTTACAAAAAGTAGCCGATAAGATTAAAAATATGTTGCATATCGAAAAGTATGACCCGCGTTACTGTAATGAAGAAGGTTTTTTGTTGATGATGTTTTCATCGTAAGGAGCGAATAAAATGATATGTAAAAAGTGTGGCTTTGAATATGTAGACAATCTAAAAGAGTGTCCCAATTGTCAGACGCTTAATGAGCCTGAAGAAGCCAAAGTATTGGATGCTGATGAAAGAGATACTTTCAAAGGCATAACCATTGATGAAACTGAAGGAACTGAAAGTACTGGCAATAGTCGCAGCTCCGACGATGAAAACGAAGACGTTTTCAAAGGAACGCATATATATCATACCAGCGTTTCGGTAGGGCACTTTGGCTTTCTTTGGCAGTTGCTCTTTCTGATTGTAGTTGCTGGAATAGTCTTTATTCTTCTCCCAGCCTTTTTGCTAGTGTTTATGGCTATCGCTGCTTTATATCTTCTGCTGAGATTATTTAGATAAGCTTTGTAATTGTAAAAGAGACTGCACTTAAGGAAAATAACCTTAAGTACAGTCTCTTTGTTATTTCAAGTATTTAATTTTTTGGTACTTCCAGAATAGCACCCTTGCCAGCTGAAGAAACCAGAGCAGCATACCGAGCAAGATAACCGGTTTTTACTTTGGGCTCAGGTCTTACCCAAGCCTTACGCCTGTTTTCCAACTCGGTAGCAGATAAGGCAACATTTAATTGTCTTCCCGGTATATCAATATTGATAATGTCGCCATCCTGGATAAGAGCTATATTACCACCTTCAAAGGCTTCAGGAGAAATATGGCCGATGCAGGCACCGCGAGTGGCGCCGGAAAAACGACCATCTGTCAAGAGTGCCACATCTTTATCCATACCCATGCCGGCTAAAACAGACGTAGGATTCAGCATTTCTCTCATTCCCGGACCGCCTTTAGGGCCTTCGTAGCGGATGACGATAACATCTCCACGATTAATTTTTTTGCCGAGGATTGCCTCTATTGCAGCATCCTCAGAATCATAAACTTTTGCCGGTCCTGAATGCACTAACATTTCAGGGGCAACAGCACTTTCTTTTACAACGCTGCATTCAGGGGCAATGTTGCCGGTTAAAACTGCTATGCCGCCAGTTTTGCTGTAAGGATTTTCTACGGAGTGTATGACTTCCGGACGCTGAATCTTAGTACCTTCGAAATTTTTTCCTATAGAATTGCCGGTAACGGTCAAAACGTCCTTATTAATCAAACCCAATTTATCAAGCGCAGCCATTACAGCATTGATGCCTCCGGCCTCATATAGGTCGACAATGTGGTATGAACCGCCAGGGCTTAGTTTAGTAAGGTATGGAGTTTTTTTGCTGATTTCATCAAACAAAGATAGCGGCAAAGAAATACCAGCTTCATGAGCAATTGCCGGTAGGTGAAGTGCCGTGTTGGAGGAACCGCCTATTGCCATATCAACTGTTATGGCATTTTTAAAAGCTTCTGCGGTCATAATGTCTAAAGGACAAATATTCTTTTCTACTAAATCCATTATGCGCTTTCCAGCGGTTTTAGCTAAGTTGATGCGTGCACCATAGTAAGCAGCTGGTACCGTGCCATTTCCAGGCAGGCCCATCCCCAAAACTTCTGTAAGGCAGTTCATGGTATTGGCGGTAAAAAGCCCAGCACAGGAACCACAACCAGGGCAGGCATGCGTTTCAACATCTTTAAGTTCTTCTTCTGATATTTGACCAGCTTCGTAGCGCCCAGCTGCTTCAAAGGCTGTACTGACACTTATGTCAACGCCATTGCGTCTGCCTGGTAGCATAGGACCGCCGCTAATAACAATTGCTGGTATATTCAAACGTGCTGCTGCCATTAACATGCCAGGAACAATTTTATCACAGTTAGGAATAAGGACAAGACCGTCGAAGGCATGACCTATAGCCATTGCTTCGATGCTGTCAGCGATTAGCTCGCGAGTTACTAAGGGATATTTCATGCCTTTATGGCCCATGGCAATACCATCGCAAATGCCTATAGCTGGAAATTCAATAGGAGTTCCACCATTTTCAAGAATTCCGTATTTAACTGCCTTTGCAATCTGGTCGAGGTGAATATGCCCAGGAATAATCTCATTTTGGGCATTTACAACGCCAATGAGAGGGCGTTTCATTTCGTCATCAGTATAACCCATTGCATAAAATAATGAACGATGGGCGGCACGCGTAGAACCGTATTTGACCTCATCACTAATCCTTTTCATCCTAATCCCCCTAATTATATAAATAATAAACTTCTGCTGAAATTCTACTTTATTTCCTTAATTATGTCAACGAAAAGAATATGAATTTTTATGGAGAGAACTAATGCTTTTGCACAACACACAAAAACTCCGTATTGGATTATTAACGTCATTAATGTTATAATGAGCTGAAAAAATCAATATTTTTTTAGGAGGTCAATTATAATGCGAACCAGATTAACTGCTTTACTGGGAATAAAATACCCGATAATTCAGGGCGCAATGGCATGGACGTCTGACGCAAATTTGGCTGCTGCGGTTTCCAATGGCGGCGGCGCAGGAATTATTGCTGCCGGTGGACGTACAAGTGAGTGGGTGCGTGATGAAATAAGAAAAGCAAAAGCTTTGACTGATAAACCCTTTGGTGTAAATGTTATGCTGATGGCACCAAATGCCTCTGAGATAGTTGATATTGTTTGTGAGGAGAAAGTTGCTTTTGTTACTCTAGGTGCAGGTAATCCTGTGCCACATATTCCTTCCTTGAAGGCGGCAGGTGTTAAAGTGATTCCTGTCGTACCTAATGTAAAGCTGGCAGACAGGATTGAAAAAGCTGGCGCAGACGCGATAATTATTGAAGGTATGGAAGGCGGCGGCCATATTGGCACGCAGACTACAATGGCATTAATGAGTAATGTGCTGGCCGTTCCACACAGCATACCGGTTATTGTTGCCGGTGGCATTTCAGATGGGCGGGCTATAGCTGCAGCTCTGCTTATGGGTGCTGATGGCGTTCAGATTGGTTCTCGTTTCATACTAACTACAGAGTGTCCTACACATCAAGCAGCAAAAGAAGCTATTCTAAAAGCGACTGATACAGATTCTGCTGTTACCGGCTTCTCAAGAGGTTCAGCTGTACGTTGTCTGAAGAATGATTTTACAGATGAATTCCTTGCTTTGGAACGTGCCGGAGCTCCGCAGGCAGAACTTGATAAGTTGGCCACTGGTACCAATCGTATGGGCGCTGTTGAAGGCGACCTAAAACGAGGCGCTGTCCTGGTTGGACAAAGCTTGAATGTTTTAAAGGATATTTTGCCATGTAAGGAAGTAATTGAAAGATTGATCAGCGAGGCAAAGGAAACTTTGGCAAAAGCAAAGGATATAGAACTTTAATTTGATGTAAAAACGAGGTATGTGTATATTCATATGCGCATACCTCGTTTTTTGTTCGCTAGGCGAATTTATTTATGACTATTAAGAATATTATCAATAGAACTGGGATCCGGTGTTACGTAAAGTGTTTGCTGATTTGTGTAAATAACAAAACCGGGTTTTGCACCAGAGGGCTTTTTAACGAAACGCTTCTCGGTACAATCCACTGGGACATTTGACGAATTGCGTGCTTTACTGAAATATGCCGCCAAATTAGCTGCAGTTTCAATTTCAGATTCTGTTGGTTTTGGCAGGGCAGTTTTGAGAATAACATGAGAACCTGGAAATCCCTTCGTATGAAACCAAAGATCATGTGGCTTAGCAATTGTAAAGGTTACGAAGTCATTCTGCTTGTTATTTTTACCAACATAAATGACAGTGTCATGAGAAAGTGATATTGATAGAGGAGCCGATTTTGGCAGGGATGCCTTGCCTTTGCCTTTTTTGTTTTCCGAAATAATACCTTCACTGATTAGTTCCTGCCTGATTTCAGCAACCTCTGTTTTATTTGTTGCCGTTTGCAGGGAGGTGTCAAGAGATTGCAGATACTGCAGCAAATCTTTTGTTTCTTGCTTTTGCTTATTTATTTCTTCTATTGCTCGTTTATATTTGTTGTAGCGCTTATAGTATACTTGCGCATTTTCTACAGGAGTCAGTAGTGAAGAAAGCGCTATTTCTATCATTTCATTGGTGTAAATATTATTGAGCCTGCAGATAGTCTCACCTTTTTTTATCATATAAATGTTAGACATCAGAGTGTCAGCAATGATTTTTTGTTGTTCTGCATTTTCAGCTGTTTTTAAATCTGATTCAAGTGCGGTTATTTTTTTCTCTGTTCGTGCAAGAGCAACGGAAATCGCCTTCTGTAAAATATCTTTTTCAGGAGATTGGATAGGGACAAGTTTGGCCGCAAAGTTGATAGCTGCATTTAAGTCAGGGAATTCCTTTATAAGGAATTTTGTTTTATCAAGATGCACTGGCTTCGTAAGAACAATGGTGTTCATCCGGTTGGTTTGTGTCAGGATACCATAAACAGGCAACTTTTTCACAATATGGTCTTTTACATTATTTTGCATATCAGTTAATTCTTGTATGAAACGATTTGTTTTTTCGACAGGAAAGTTGACAGTATCAAGGTTTATATCGCTTCGATATAAACTCTCTGAAGCAGTAAATTTGCCTATGCCGGTTGTTGTAGATATTATACTTTGCAAGACATTTTTGGACGGATGATTGATAATATTTTCAACTATCGCTGAAGGGTCAGTATAAATGAACGATACACCGTTTTGTTCAGGCGGTGTGTTATAAACTTGATTTGGCAGAATTTGCCTGAAACTACACATGTTTTTACTGATATGTTTAAGAGCGTCAAGTACGATTTCATTTTCGGCAAATATTATATTGCTGTTTCTGCCAGTTAATTCAAAAATAAGTTTTTTAGTAACTATCTGTTTAGCAGGTCCGATGGTATCTATTTCCATACTAATAATACGGTCCAAAACTAATTGCTCAATTTTGCTTATGCGGCCATCTTCCAGATGTTTTCGGAGCAACATGCAGAAGGCTGGGGGCTTGTCGGGATTTTCAGGAATATTATCAGGTAAATATAGTAAGGGCGAATCACCGCTGAAGTCGGCGAGAAGAGACATAGTATCTTTGCCGTTTCTGACTGCGAGCAGAAGAGAGGCCGGTGTAGGCATGAATATTTTTGCGATTTTGCCGCCAATCAGTGCTGTTTGAAGATTTTTTGTAAGTATATGTAGCGTTATACCTTCTAAATTCATGAATAAACACCTTCATTCTGACCAAAATGTTTTAATAAAATTTGCGTCAACTTGATAGATATTATATAATAACTTGATATAGTTATATTAATAACAATATAAGTATAATGTGTTGTTTATGATTGGTCAAACTTATCTATGTATTATGATGTTTGCTCAAACGACAAATTCTTGTTGGTAAGGTGGAGACACTTATGAAAACATTTTTTGCTATATGTTGCTTATTATTAACGTTTTGCCAGCCAACTTTTGCGATGCTTGGCGTAAGTGATCAGATGATTGGCGGTGCCCAGGAGTATGGTAGAAGCAAGGTAGCTTTGCCGGTGAATGAATTACAAAAACCATGGACTGTTAATGAGGCTCTGAAAGAAAATATCTATGCAGATACAGAAAGGATTATTGTCTATACTCCTTATCTGATAGTTGCCATGGATGCTCAGAATAAAGCAAAGGCTTTTGAAGAAATAAAACTGGAAGATAGCAAGAATTTAGCTTCTGGCTATGAACAAGCGCTTATAATAGGCGCAATAATTGATGCACCTGAAAAAATCAATCCGGATAATTTACAGGTAACGCTTTTACAAGGTGACAAAAATCTACCGCCTTATTATAGCGAATTGGTTTCGGCGTCTTCTTCTGAAAAAGTTATTGAAAAAACAGCTTTGCAAGATAAGAATAATAATGGTGTTAAACCTGTAGATGATAAGACACCAGCACCTTCCGAGAAGGAAAAAACAGAGCAGGCTGCTTTAAGTGACAAAATTAGTATAAAGATGCCGGTTTGGAACATACAATATTATTTTTACTTTGATGTTTCGCAAATTAATACAACGTTACCTTTGATAATTAAAATTGATGATAAACTCGCTGGGGAAAGAGAATTCAGATTTCATCCGGGAAATATGAATTAATTGAAGAATCACAATTGACGGGAGGATTTAGCTTGCTAAAAAGTATGACGGGCTTTGGACGTGGAGAGTATAACGATGAAAACTTATCTTTTGTGATTGAAATGAAAACAGTCAATCATCGTTATAATGAAGTTGCAATCAGGCTGCCAAGATTTCTGAACGCATTGGAAGACAAGATTCGTAAAACCATTTTGAATACTGTCAGCCGCGGGCGCGTCGATGTTTTTATAACCGCTGATTATAATAGCGCCGAAGGCTGCAGGGTAAAGGTTGACAAAGCTCTTGCACTTGCCTACCATGATGCCTTAAGAGAAGTATGTGAGGCAGTTGGTTATCCTGATACTAAACTCTTGGAACAGGCTGAAATTTTGTATATTTCACGTTGCCCTGAAGTTATATCGGCAAAAGAAGGATACTTTGATGTTGAAACCTTATGGCCGAAGATTCTTATTGCAATCGAAGCGGCTTTGGCTAATCTGGTTACGATGAGAACTGCAGAGGGATCTAATATACATAGTGACCTCGTTTCACGTGCAGATCTAATAGCGGAGAAACTGAAGATTGTCGAAGAAAGAGCCCCACAAGTTGTACTTGAGTATGATAAAAGATTGGGTGAGCGCATTAATGATCTTCTAAAGGACTTCGGACAGGAAGTTGAACCGGAAAGACTTATCCAGGAAGTGGCTATTTTCTCCGATCGTGTGAATATTACGGAAGAAATTGTTCGCTTGAAAAGTCATCTCAAACAGTTCAAGGTAATGGTTAACAGTGAAGAACCTGTAGGGCGCAAGATGGACTTTCTGATTCAGGAGTTTAACCGAGAGGCGAATACTATAGCTTCAAAAGCCAATGATTTTACCATTACTCAAGTAGTTGTTGAAATTAAAGGTGAAATTGAGAAAATCAGGGAACAAGTTCAAAATATAGAATGATTCGGAAAGGGTGAGCTCATGGATATGAAGTTAATAAACATAGGGTTTGGAAATATTGTTGCCGCACACCGAATCATTGCGATTATTGGTCCGGAATCTGCTCCAATTAAACGTATTATTCAGGAGGGCAAGGAACGTGGTGTTGTTATTGATGCCACTTATGGACGAAGAACCCGCGCCGTTTTGATTGTTGACAGTGGCCATATTATTTTATCAGCCATACAACCGGAAACAATCGCCAATAGGTTATATCAAGCTGGTGCAGACGAGCAAGAAGATACAGTTCAGGGGGAGGATGAAGAATGAAGCCACAAGGAGTTCTCTTGGTTTTATCAGGACCCTCTGGTGCCGGCAAAGGTACAATTTGCCAAAAATTACGAGAAAAACGCGATGATCTTTCTTATTCAGTTTCAGCTACAACAAGAGCTCCTCGTAAAGGGGAAATTGATGGCAAAGACTATTTTTTCTTGACAACTGATTGTTTTAAAGAAATGATAGCTAATGACGAAATGCTAGAGTATGCTGAAATATATGGTAATTATTACGGGACGCCGAGGTCTTATGTAACGAGCATTCTTGACCAAGGTAAAGATGTAGTCCTTGAAATAGATCCGCAAGGCGCGCTGCAAATAAAAAAACGCTTTCCTGATGCTGTTTTTGTATTTATCGTACCACCATCACTTGATGAATTGACTAAACGCATATATAAACGTGGTACTGATTCTGAGGAAGTAATCAAACGTAGGCTAAGTGCTGCAACATCCGAACTTGCATATGCCTCGAAGTATGATTATATAATTGTTAATGATGAAGTTGATAAGGCTTCAAATAAAGTAAGCAATATTATTGACGCAGAGCGCAATCGTGCTGTGAGAACATTCTTTATCGTAAATGAAATATGCCGAAATGGCATTTGTGAGGAGTAGTGAATAATTATGTCCATGGTTAAACCTTCAATTGATTATTTGGCAGAAAAGGTTGATAGCAAATATACTTTAGTAATTCTTAGTGCGAAACGCGCCAGAGAGTTGCTTAGTGGTGCACAACCCTTAGTAGATTGCAAGTCAAACAAAGCAGTTACGATCGCTTTGGAGGAAATTGCAGCTGACAAAATTACTTACGAACGTACAAAAACTGGTATTAAGTAGGGGGAACTCAGAGTGCTGAAGGGAAAGAAAATTGTTCTTGGAGTAACTGGCGGAATTGCGGTCTATAAAGCCGTTGATTTGGTAAGTAAATTACGCAAAGAAGGTGCTGACGTACGTGTTGTGATGACAGAGTCCGCTGCAAAATTCGTCACACCTCTTACCTTCAAGGAAATTAGTGGTAATACTGTTGCTGTTAGCATGTGGGCAGAGGACCAGGAGTTTCATGTAGAACATATTGCCTTGGCCGATTGGGCAGATTTAATGATTATTGCTCCAGCAACAGCTAATATTTTAGCTAAAGCTGCCAATGGCATTGCTGATGACCTTTTATCTACTGTTATATTAGCTTCTAAAACCCCGATAGTTCTTTGCCCGGCAATGAATTGTCAGATGTATATTAATCCCATAACGCAAGATAATCTGAAAAAATTGGCGAATTACGGTTTCATTATCATGCAGCCGGCCACAGGATATCTGGCATGTGGAACATCAGGTGTAGGACGTTTACCTGAACCTGCTGAAATCATTGCCTTTACGAAAAACTTCATTTCTCATAAAGAAGGGGACTTAAAAGGTCTGAAGATTTTGGTAACAGCAGCAGGGACCCGCGAACCGATTGATCCTGTTCGTTTTGTTGGTAATCGTTCCAGCGGGAAAATGGGTTATGCAGTAGCACAGGCAGCTTCAGAACGTGGTGCTGATGTTGTTCTGGTTTCAGGCCCTTCTTCCTTAACGCCTCCAGCTAATGTTGAAGTCATAAATGTCGAAACTACACGTGAAATGATGAATGCCGTCTTAGCTAAATATGCTGAGATGGATATAGTAATAAAAGCAGCAGCCGTTGCTGATTATTGCCCACACGAAGTAGCTGAGCAAAAAATAAAAAAAGCAACTGATGACGCTTTAACGATCGTGCTCGACAAAAACCCTGATATTTTGAAAAAATTAGGCGAGTTGAAGACAAGGCAATTCTTAGTTGGTTTCGCTGCCGAGACACAAAATTTATTGGCAAACGCAACTGAAAAAATCAAAAAGAAAAATCTTGACATGATTGTAGCGAATGATGTTACCGTAGCTGGTGCAGGTTTTAACTATGACACCAATGTCGTGAAATTTCTTTTCCCCAATGGCGAAGTTAAAAGTCTTGATAAAATGTCTAAGCTTGAAGTGGCTCAGGCATTGTTGAACGAGGTAAAGGCTGCAAGAAATAAATAGCTTGTTATTTTCGATTTAATAGTTTATAATTGTGCCTGTAATTTAATATGGACTCATCAAGAGATAGCGGAGGGAATGGCCCGATGAAGCTGCAGCAACCATTGGTTTTGCCAAAACGGTGCTAAGTCCTGCAATGAAAATTGTGAGATGGGAAGAGAATAGTTTTAAAACTTGACGCTCTCATTTTTTTGAGAGCGTTTTTATTAGTTTCAAAATCAGAAGGGAGAAATAAATGAGAAAATTATTCACATCAGAATCTGTAACCGAAGGACATCCTGATAAGATTGCAGATCAAATTTCTGACGCGATATTGGACGCTGTCCTTGAAAAAGACCCAATGGCTCGTGTTGCCTGCGAAACGCTTGTGGCTACAGGCCAGGTGCATATTGTTGGTGAAATCACGACAAACTGCTATGTAGATATTCCCAAAATAGCAAGGGACACTATTGTAGAAATTGGTTATGACCGCGCTAAATATGGTTTTGACGGCTATACTTGCGGTGTGTTGACTTCCATAGATGAACAGTCAGCTGATATTGCCCTCGGTGTTGATAAGGCGCTGGAGGCAAAAGCTGGTGAAGCTGAAGAGGAAAGTTCCGTCGGCGCTGGCGATCAAGGTATGATGTTCGGCTATGCCACCAATGAAACAGAGGAGTATATGCCGCTTCCTATTTCCTTAGCTCATAAATTGGCACGTCAACTTGCGAAAGTACGCAAAGACAAGACACTGGATTATTTGCGTCCTGATGGAAAAACGCAGGTTACAGTTGAATATGAAGATGGAAAGCCTGTTCGTGTTGATACAATCGTAATATCGACTCAGCACAGTCCGGAAGTTTCTACAGCTCAGATTACAAAGGACATAAAAGAGCATGTAATTGCGCCAATTGTTGCATCAGAGATGCTTGATAATGATACTAAATATTATATAAATCCAACCGGCCGTTTCGTTATAGGCGGTCCCCAAGGCGATTCCGGATTAACCGGCAGAAAAATTATTGTTGATACCTATGGCGGTATGGCACGTCATGGCGGCGGAGCATTTTCCGGCAAGGATCCAACAAAAGTTGACAGAAGTGCTGCTTATGCAGCCCGCTATGTTGCTAAGAACATAGTAGCCGCAGGCTTGGCAGATAAATGTGAAATACAGTTGGCATATGCTATAGGCGTTGCTAAACCGGTTTCTATTTCTGTTGAGACTTTTGGCACAGCTAAGGTCAGCGACGAGAAAATCATCGAGCTCATCAAGAAAAACTTTACTTTGAGTCCTGCAGGTATCATCAATTCATTAAATTTACGCAGACCTATTTACAAGCAGACAGCTGCTTATGGACATATGGGACGTACTGACATTGACTTACCATGGGAACACCTTGATAAAGTTGAAACTCTGCGTCAGCAGGCCAATTTATAGGCAGGATTTTTATTAATTTTAACGAAATAGAGTTTATGGCTAAAAGCAGGGACTTTTTTAGTCCTTGCTTTGCTTTTTATTGTGTGAGGTGAAATATGAAATACGCAGATGTGGTAATCAATTTGCCGGTAAAAAATCTTTTTAAGCAATTTACATATTTCATTGGTGATGAACTTGATTTCGTCGACGAAGGTTGGCGGGTTATTGTTCCTTTTGGCCACCAGATGGTGGAGGGGTTTGTTGTAAGGACTTATGACAGGCAGGACAAAGAAGAAGAGATTAAAGAAATTATTGATACTTTGGATACAACGCCATGGTTTGACCAACAAATGCTCTTGCTTGCGCAATGGATTTCTGATTATTATATGTGTTCATTGGCTGAGTCGATGCGTCTTTTTATTCCTGGCAGCAGCAGCATCAGGAGTATCCCAAAATATTTGGCAGTCAACGATTTTTCTACAGATGATTTAGTTGACGATGAGTTGCATTTATACAATTTTTTGCAGGAAAGTCAAGGGGCCAGTCGTAAACTAATTGAAACCAAGTTTGGAAAAAGTGGCTTGTTAAAGAAATTAGTGGCTAAAAAGGCCATTATATTGGATTATGAAATTAATAGAAAAATTAAAGAGAAAACTATAAATGTCTATAATTTGTCCGATGAAGGAAAGCTTGCTTTAAAAAACCTTAAAAGAATGCCAGCGCAGAGAGTGGCAATGGATATTTTGTTTGAACAAGGTGAAATGGAAGCAGAAGCACTTCAAAATAGACAAATTTCTCAGGCCACCCTACGAATTTTATGCCAAAAGGGTTGGGTATTAAGAAGCCAAAAGAGAGTGTTTCGTGACAGTTATGCCAATCATATCGAAAATAAGGAAAATCTGATTCTGACAAGTGAACAAACAGAGGCTCTTGTGCAAATTAAGGAAACTATAGAAGCTCAGAAGCATAGTACATTTCTTTTGCAGGGAGTTACTGGCAGCGGCAAAACGGAAATTTATCTCAGAGCGGCTGCTGAGGCACTGTTACATGAAAAACAGGTAATGGTCTTGGTGCCCGAAATTGCATTGACGGGCCAGATTGTTGAAAGATTTAAAGCATGGTTTGGCAAAAGAGTCGCTGTAGTTCACAGTAAGCTATCTCAAAGTGAACGTGCTGATGTTTGGTACAAAATGAGGACCGGTTATGCCGACATCTTAATAGGCGTAAGGTCAGCTGTTTTTGCACCTTTTCTTGATCTTGGATTAATCATTATTGATGAAGAGCAAGAGTATAGTTATAAGCAGGAAGAAAGGCCGTCTTATAATGCCAGAACGATTTCGCTGAAAAGAGCGCAGATGGCTTCAATCCCTTTGCTGCTAGGTAGTGCTACACCTGATATTTGTACATATTTTCATGCTTTGAATGGGCGTTACCAACATTTGCATTTGACCAAACGCGCTAACGAAAGCGATATGCCTGATGTAACTATTGTAGATATGCGAGAAGAACTGCAATCAGGCAATAAGTCTGTTATTTCGGGGAAATTAAGAGAATCTTTGTTAGAAACTGTTAAACGTGGTGAGCAGGCCATAGTTCTTCTGAACAGACGCGGTTTTTCGACTTTTGTTATGTGCAGGGACTGTGGTGAATCCATAATGTGTCCCCATTGCGCGGTTGCCTTAGTCTACCATAGCGCCGGCAAAGCATTGCGCTGCCATTATTGTGGCTTTTCACTGCCGATACCGGACGAATGCCCTAGTTGTCATAGCCGCAAAATCAAATATTTTGGTACCGGCACGCAAAAGGCAGAAGCGGCGATAGAAGAACTTGGCGAAGAAATTAAAATATTAAGAATGGATCAGGACTCTACCGCACGCAAATTTGCACATGAAGAAATATTGCATGATTTTGCAGCTGGCAAGGCTAATGTTCTTTTAGGGACGCAAATGGTAGCCAAAGGCCATGATATAGCAAATGTAACGTTGGTAGGAATTCTGGCAGCTGATTCTCAGCTTAATCTACCGGATTTCAGGGCTGGTGAAAAAACATTTAATCTTCTTACTCAGGCAGCGGGCAGAGCAGGTCGTGGCGGTAAAACAGGATATGTTGTTTTACAAACCTATGATGCTGACAATGAAATTATAAAGTTGGCAGCCAGGCAGGATTACGATGCGTTTGCCAAACAGGAACTTTTGGTCAGGGAGGAATTGTTATATCCGCCATTTACCCAGCTTCTTAAGATAACCATTGTTGATCGTACTCAAAACACAGCCAATGTTTTAGCTCAGCGAATAGTTAATTACTTGCAGACAATTGGTGTTAACGAACCAAATACAGACCTGACAGTTATGGGACCATTCCCTGGAATAGTGGAAAAGGTCAGGGATTTGTATCGTATTAATATATTAGTAAAAAGCACACATATGGCTGTCGTCAAAAATTCATTAAAAATGTCAGAGTTCAGAGAAATGAAAAACGTATATTTTGACGTAGATCCTATCAGTGTTGTTTAAAAAGACTAACTACTGTTTTCCCCAGTGACGACTTGTGTTATAATTTACTGGAAAATGAAGTTTTTTTGGAGGTATTATGGCTGTTTTAGAAATAAAGACTGCTGGCAATCCTGTTCTCAGACAGGTTGCGTCAAAAGTAACAAGAATAGATAAGCGAATAAAACGTTTATTAAGCGATATGGCTGATACAATGTACAAGGCTGACGGAGTTGGTTTGGCTGCTCCGCAGATTGGTGTTTCTGTCAGAATAGTGGTCATTGATGCTGGTGAGGGCATTGTAGAGATGATTAATCCGGAAATAATAAGTAAAGAAGGCTCCTGCGTTAATGTTGAGGGCTGTCTTAGTGTGCCTAATTTTGACGGCGAAGTTGAAAGAGCAAAATCTGTAAGGGTGAAATATCAGGATAGAAACGGCAAACCAATTGTTTTGGATGCAACTGAGCTTTTGGCCATTGCGGTACAACACGAAGTTGATCATCTGGATGGTATACTTTTTATCGATAAGGCCAATGCGCTTATACCTAAAGAGTAAAAGGAGAATATATGCGAATAGTTTTTATGGGCTCGCCAGAATTTGCTGTTGATAGTTTGAAGGCGTTAGTGGAAGCTTCGCAGCATGAAGTTGTTGCTGTTATCACGCAACCGGACAGACCAAAAGGACGTGGACAAAAAGTCCTTATGACTGCGGTAAAAGAATACGCACTGACAAAAAATTTACCGGTGCTGCAACCGGCAAAAATTCGTACAAAAGAATTTGTTGAAGAATTGAAAGCTTTAGAACCAGAATTAATTGTAGTAGTAGCTTTTGGCCAGTTCCTTCCCAAAGATATTCTGCAAATGCCTAAGTACGGCTGCATAAATGTTCACGCCTCATTGTTGCCTAAATACAGAGGTGCGGCTCCTATTCATTATGCAATCATGAATGGTGAAAAAGAAACTGGTGTGACTATTATGATGATGGATGTTGGCATGGATACAGGAGACATGCTGGCCAAATCAGTTACGCAAATCAGTAGCGATATGACAATGGGCGTTTTGCACGATCAATTGAAAATTGACGGCGCAAAATTATTGCTGGACGTTGTTGAAGGACTGGAAAAAGGGACAATTAAACCTGTACCTCAAAATGACGATGAAGCTACGTATGCCTCTTTACTTGATAAAGAAATTGAAAAGATAGAATGGGACCGTACTGCTCAAGAAATACATGACAAAGTCAGGGGCTTAAATCCTTGGCCAGGAGCACATTCAATTCTTCCCGACGGTAGAAATTTAAAAATCTGGCAGACGCTAGTTGTTGAAAGAGAGTATCCTGGCGTTAGGCCAGGCACGATTGTTGAATTGACAAAGAACGGATTTATTGTAGTATGTGGCAAAGCGTGTCTGGAAGTGCTTGAAGTCCAGCCTGAATCAAAGAAAAAAATGGCTGCTGATGTTTTTTGTAATGGGTATAAGATTAAATCGGGGGAGATACTTTCATTAGAGGTATAAAGAATGGTTGAAATAGTGTTTAAACCGAAAAAACGTATTTTTATTGCTCTGGCATCCTTAGGAATTATTTTTGCCGGATTGTTTGCTTACTTGCTATGGCGTGTTTCTTTGCCGGGACTGGAAGATATTAATCAATATCTGCCGGCAGTAGTAGGTCTGGTTGGAGTTTTGGTAATAGTTGCTTTTCTGGCTGGTGTCTTCGGCATCGTACTTGCAATTCTTGGGGTTCCGGTTATAAGCCTTTTGCATGGTTGGGCTTGGAGCGCTATTAATTTGTTATTTCCACTGGCAGTTTTTCTGGGCAGGGTATTCAGAATACCACGCAGAAAGATTGAGCAGTCATTTATTGAAGTCAGTAACCATTTGGTGCGCAATCAGAAGATTAAGGTGCCGGCTAGCAAAATATTGATTCTTACGCCTCACTGCATCCAATTGGATACCTGCCCCTATAAAATAACGAGGGATATAAAGAATTGCCGCAGGTGTGGGAACTGTAGTGTTGGACCTCTTCTGGACCTGGCAGACAAATATGGAGTTAATATAGCTGTTGCAACCGGTGGTACTTTGGCGCGGCAGTTTGTTAAAACAATAAGACCGAAAGCGATTATAGCAGTCGCCTGCGAACGTGACCTTACAAGCGGAATACAGGATGTTTTTCCTCTGCCGGTGATTGGTGTATTGAATGAACGGCCTAACGGACCTTGTTTCAATACTAGAGTGGATATTGATAAAGTCGAAACCACTATCAAATATTTTTTGAAAAATGAGGATAAAAATGACAATAAAAACTAGCTCGCCGAAGCATGAAAAAACTGTACCTGTCAATGCCAGACTACTTGCTTTGCGAGTGATAGACAGTGTTTTCAGCAATGGTGCCTATTCTAACATAGCTCTCAACAAAGCCTTTTCCGCTAACATGATAAGTGATTTGGATCGTCGCTTTGTTACTGAGTTGGTATACGGATGTATAAAGGCAAAGGGAACGCTGGATTGGATATTAGAGCAAAATGTTTCTCGCTCTCTGAATAAAATAAGTCCTGTGATATTGAATATTTTGCGGCTGGGTGTTTTTCAGATTTATTTTCTGGAACGCATACCAGCTTCTGCTGCTTGTAATGAAGCAGTTAATTTAGCAAAGAAGTTTGGTCATATCGGCACAGTGAAATTTGTTAATGCAGTTCTAAGAAACTGCGTTCGCAATAAAGAAAAAATGGTTTATCCTTCATTGGAAGAGAATAAGATATTGCATTTAGCTCTGAAATTACAGCATCCAGAATGGCTTGTTCGCAGATGGATAAGCGATTATGGTTTGGAAGAAACAGAAAAACTATGTGGTTTTAACAATCAGGCTCCTCCGTTGACCTTACGGGTTAATACTCTTGTGATCACCAGAGATGAGCTGCTGAAAAAGCTGGCGGAAGATGATTTTACGGTTCGTCCTTCCGAGTGGAGCAAAGACGGGATTGTTTGTGACAAACTGCCTTCATTGGAGTTATTATTTAAAAAATATAATAAGTGTTTTTATGTGCAGGATGAGAGTTCGATGCTGGTTGCAGGTATCTTAGAACCGAAGCCCGGACAGCGGGTAATAGATGTTTGTTCGGCTCCGGGAGGTAAAACCACTCATTTGGCGCAGTTGATGGAAAACAAGGGGGAAATAATTGCAACCGATATTCACCCACATAAAATAGGCTTAATCAAAGAAAATGCGGAACGTTTAGGTATTGAAATAATAAAAACGGAAATTAAAGATGCGGCTGATAATGAAGAGGCATGGAACGAATCGGCTGATTGTGTTCTTGTTGATGCGCCTTGTTCCGGCTTAGGTGTTTTGAGAAGACGTGCCGAAGCCAGATGGACAAAAACGGAAGCTGGGCTGAAGGAGTTCTCCAAACTGCAGCTGGCGATACTGAATAACGCAGCCAGGTATTTAAAACAGGGAGGCAGATTGGTTTATAGTACATGTACACTGGAATCTGCTGAAAATTTCGGTGTAGTTCAGGCTTTTCTGGAATTAAACAAACAATATGAACTTGCTGGTTTTGCACATCCTAAAACTGGTGAAATAATTAAAGACTTACAAGTTCTACCGCAAAATGATGGTATGGACGGATTTTACATTTGTGCCTTGAAACGTAAGGCGTGAAAGATAGGAAAAATATGGAAAAAATAGATATTTTTGGTTTAAGCATTGAAGCTTTACAAGATTTGCTTGGTACATACGGATTTAAAAAATTCAGAGCGAAACAAGTATTTGAGTGGATTTATAAGAAATCAGTCTTTGAATTTAGCAAAATGAAGAATATTTCTAAAGATGATATACAGCTTCTGGAAGAAAATTTCATAATATTGCCTGCACGCATCAAGATTTTAAAAGAACAAATATCTTCAGATAAATTGACGCGCAAGGTATTGATTGAATTGCCGGATGGAAATTCAATTGAAACTGTATGTATGTCACACGACTATGGTTATAGTGTTTGCGTATCAAGTCAGGTTGGCTGTAATATGGGCTGTGCTTTTTGCGCCAGCGGCTTGACTGGTTTTGTGAGAAATTTGACGCAGGCTGAAATTTTACTCCAGGTATATTATTTTAATCAGCTTTTGGCTCCTGCCAATGGTTATGTCAGTCGTGTAGTGGTGATGGGGGCCGGGGAGCCAATGTTGAATTTTGATGCAGTTCTGGGAGCTTTGGAATTTCTTCATATGGAAACAGCCTCGAACATGAGTTACCGTAATATGACTATTTCTACCTGCGGTATCATTCCAGGAATTGAAAAACTTGTTGAGAAAAAACTGCCGATCAATTTGGCAATTTCTCTGCATTCTGTTAAAGATGATATCAGAACTGAACTTATGCCAATCAACAATAATTACCCATTTTTAGAAGTTATCAAGGCAGCTGATCACTATGCGAAAGCAACAGGCAGACAAGTTACCTATGAATATATTCTGATAGCAAACAAGAATGATAGTTTGCTTGATGCCGAATTACTTAGTAATGCACTTAAGTTTAAAAATGCTTCAGTTAACCTGATTCCTGCTAATCCTGTTGAAGAAAAAGGGTTTAAAAGGCCTTCATCTAATACAGTAGAGAGATTTCTGCAGGTTCTGAAGAAGAATAAAATTAATGCAACTGTCAGAAGAGAGATGGGCAAAGATATTGATGCCGCTTGCGGGCAGCTAAGGTCTAAGGTTATCGGTAAAAACTCTTAACGTGTGAGGTGATTGACTTGTTGGTTGTTAGCAGAACAAATAAAGGGCTTGTACGAGACAACAATGAGGACAGCATTTTGGTAAAACTACCTAATCTTTTTGCGATAGCAGACGGTATGGGCGGACATCAGGGCGGTGAAACCGCAAGTTCGGAAGCCGTTGCCTATTTAGCTGAGACCGACTTTGCGAATGTAGCGGAAAAAAATGTTTTGCCATTTTTGGCAAAGAAAGTTCAAGAAGCCAGTAATCGCATCTGGCAGATGGCACAAGAAAATCCAAAACTCAAGGGTATGGGTACAACACTAACAGTTGTTTACCTTCTGGATGATGAAAGAGCCTGTTCCGCGCATGTAGGCGACAGCAGAATTTATCTGTTACAGAGTAATGGGCTTAAAAAAATAACCAGAGATCATTCCTATGTGGCAGAATTGGTAAGAAACAAGGAGATAAGCCCTGAAGAGGCAGTAAACCATCTGCATAAGAACATTATTATGCGAGCAGTAGGAGCGGAACCGTATGTTGAGGTCGATTCTTTTGAATTTCTTACAAGCGGGGCAAAGAAAATGCTTTTAAGCTCAGATGGATTAACAAATATGGTTAGTGAAGAAGAAATCGAAAATATTTTACAGGATTCAAACCTGACTTTTGCGGCTGATTCTTTAATGGAAAAAGCGCTTGCAGCAGGCGGTAAGGATAACATATCTTTCATTATCCTTGATTTGGAGGATTAAAATTTATGGAACAAAAAATTATAGGCAATCGTTATCAGATAATGGAGTCAATTGGTACTGGCGGCATGGCTGAAGTATACAAAGCTTTTGACACCTTTCTGAACAGAGAAGTAGCCGTTAAAATTCTGCGGGCCCAATACACCGATGATGAAGGATTTGTTTCGCGTTTCAGACAAGAGGCACAGTCAGCCGCAAGACTTATTCATCCAAATATTGTCAATGTTTATGATGTGGGCAGGGATGACGATTCTTATTACATAATAATGGAATATGTCAAAGGCAGGACCCTAAAGGAATTGATATCCGCAGAGGGCGCATTAGATCCAATGACAGCGGTAATAATAGCGGATGGTATTGCTTCTGCCTTGAAACACGCTCATAGCAGGGGAATTATTCATTGTGATATAAAACCTCATAATATTTTACTTGATGAGAATAATAATCCAAAAGTTGCTGATTTTGGTATCGCCAGAGCAATAACAACTGCAACTATGACCTATACAGCCTCTGTAGTTGGTTCCGTACATTATCTTTCCCCGGAACAAGTAAGAGGAGAGAAAGTTTCGGCGCAGTCAGATTTATATTCGTTAGGTATTTTGCTTTTTGAAATGCTGACTGGCTGTTTGCCTTATACTGCTGAGACTCCTGTCGCGGTTGCTTTAATGCATGTTCGAGAGAGAATGCCATTGGTCAGGGAAGTTAATTCTGAAGTGCCGCTGGTTTTGGAGAAAATTGTTGCTAAAGCATTGGCTAAAGACAAAGAAGAGCGTTATGCGTCTGCTGATGAATTTTTGCAGGACCTTGAATACGCAGCCGATGTTTTGAGCGGCAATATAGAATATAATGAAAAAGATAGAGTATTTATTGCAGATGATAGCCCGGTTATAGCGGAGGCAGCTCTTGATGAAACAATACGGATTGATAGAACGGCTTATGCGGATCAATTAAGTCCTCATGATGAAGATGCCATTGCCGATAAAATGAAGAAGAAAAAACGCATAAAGCGCTGGCTTATCGGAACAGTTGTAGCTGCATCGTTTCTTATTATAGGCTTATTTTCCTTTGGTGTTATCGGCGGACCAGAGGTTGAAGTTCCTGATGTAACAGGAAAAACGGTTGTTGAAGCGCAGAATATCTTAGCACAGGCTAAATTGGGATATACAATTGACGAAGAGTATAATATAAAAGTTGCTCCTGGAACCGTTATTTCACAAAATCCGGGTGCAAAACGTATGGTTAAAGAAGGCCGGAAGATTACACTCGTTGTCAGCAAAGGCGTAGAACTGGGTGATGTTCCTAACTTGAAGGGCAAGAGACTTACAGAAGCAAAAGCTATGCTGAAGGCCTCTCGTTTTGAACTTGGACGGGTGTCTTATAGATATGTCAGTGGTGCTCCGGAAGAAACCATACTAGAACAAAGTGTTGCGCCGCCTGCAAAGTTACCTATAGGGACAAAGTTAGACGTTGTTATTAATATTAAGAGCGATCAGGTTGTGCTTCCGGACTTAGTGGGTTTGAGCAGTACTTCTGCCAAAAATAAACTTAATGATTTGGGGCTTGTTTTAGGTAAAGTTAACACTGTAGTCAGCAAGGAACCGGATAATACGGTTATAGAAATGAATCCTGCTTCTAAAGAAGTTGTCAATGTGGGTACGGTCGTAGATATTACTGTGGCCAAGAATGTTGAAACTTCAAAACCCCAGCAATCTCAGTATGTTGAATTTATAGTTCCTGCTGGCAGTGACCACCAGGAGATAAAAATTGTTGTGGTTGATGATGCTGGCAGCCGTGTTGTTTATACCAATACGCATAAACCTGGTGTGCGTTTAAGACAGCAAATCGAAGGTACTGGTAATATAAAGGTACAATTCTTTAGTAATGATAAGTTAGTGGAGGAACGAAGCCTGTGATTATGAATCAGGGTAGAATAGTCAAAAATTATATGGGGTATTATTATGTCGAGACGGCTACGCATGAAATAATTACTTGCAAAGTCAAAGGCAAAATGAAGCAGAATCGTTTTTCACTTTGTACAGGTGACTATGTTAAGTTCGAAGTTAGTGGTTCCGAAGGCATGATTACTGATATACTACCGCGCAAGAATTTTTTGCTGCGCCCAATTGTTGCGAACATTGACTTGGTTGTCGTAACCGTTTCCTGTTCTAATCCTGATTTCAGTTTTCTTATTACGGATAAGTTGCTGGCACTGGCTGAAATAGCAAGGATACCGGGTATAATTTGCCTGACGAAAGTTGACATTGCGCCTGCTGGACTAGTGGAAAAATGTTGCGAGTTGTATGGAAAAATCGGCTACAAGGTTTTTCTTGTATCTGCTAAAGAGGGAATTGGAATAGATGAACTGCGAGCCGAAGTTAGCGAAAAGCTGACTGTTTTTGCCGGTCCATCCGGTGTTGGAAAGTCTTCTACGCTCAACGCTATAGATCCAAATTTGAATCTTGTTACTGGCCAAGTAAGTGAAAAAATTGGCAGAGGGCGGCACACGACTCGTTTTGCACACTTTATTCCTTTTGCCGGTGGCTATTTGGCTGATACCCCTGGTTTTGGCAATTTGACCATGGAAGAAATTGAGGCGAATGCTCTGCCACAAGCTTTTCGTGAATTTCTAAAGTATGCCAATAATTGCCGTTTTACAACTTGCTCACATACGCATGAACCTAATTGCGCTGTCAAAGAAGCTGTAGAAGCGGGTGAAATTGCGACAAGCAGATATAATTCCTATACTTCCATAATGCAGGAAATTTTAACAAAAAAAGAGAGAGAAGGGAAAAAATGACTCTTATAGCACCTTCGATATTGTCGGCAGATTTTGCTTATTTAGCTGATGAAATAAAAAAAATAGAAGCTGCAGGCGCAGATTGGGTACATATTGATGTGATGGATGGCAGTTTTGTTCCAAATCTTACTTTTGGGGCTCCTGTGGTTCAGAAGATAAGACCGGTCACAAAATTATTTTTTGATTGTCATTTAATGGTAAATAATCCGGAAAATTATATTGATGATTTTGCCAAAGCTGGCGCTGATATGATTGTAGTACATGTTGAAGCTACGAATCATTTGCATCGTTTGGTTCAGGCCATAAAGGAAAAAGGCATAAAAGCAGGCGTGGCATTAAACCCTGCAACATCATTGAGCACTATTGAAGAAATTTTACCTTATGTGGATATGGTTCTTATTATGTCCGTAAACCCTGGTTTTGGCGGCCAAAAATTCATTCCTACCTGTCTGGGAAAAATTCAAAGACTTAGACAGATGATAAAGGATGGCGGCTTTGATACGCTTATACAGGTTGATGGTGGCGTCAACGACATTATATCTAAGCAGGTACGTGATGCAGGCGCTGACGTTATTGTAGCTGGATCCTATGTTTACGGCGCCGATGATTGTGCTGCTGCTATTGCTGCTTTGAAAAGATAATATCAAGCATACGCTGCAATGAATAAAATAACCAAAATTATAACTCGAAAGCCGATGTTTTTAGGGTTCACTAAGAAAGGCGAGGGCAAAAGAAGTGACGGGCCTGCTGCACATCAGCGACCGACTGCTAGCAGGCGAATAGTCGCGTGTGGAAGCGGCCAGAGGAACTCTTTAACCCTTGCCAGATAGACGTTTAAACACCGTTTTGAAAAAATAATTGCGTTCTTTCACTATGAGTGGTATATTATTTGTATAATTTAATAAGCAAGCCTTTGGGGCAGGGTGCGATTCCCTACCGGCGGTATAGTCCGCGAGCTGGTGACAGCATGATTCGGTGTAACTCCGAAACCGACAGTATAGTCTGGATGTGAAAAGGCATATGGATGTGTATTAAAACCATACGACCGAGCCAAAGGGTTCAGTGTATGGTTTTTCTTTATGTTGAAAGGCGTTGATTCGATGGATGACAAAAGATGGATGCAGCATGCTATAGATCTGGCACGGAATGGTACAGGTCTGACCAGCCCTAATCCCTTAGTCGGTGCTGTTCTGGTAGACGATGAGGGCAATGTGGTTGGCGAAGGTTGGCACCATAAGGCCGGTGAGCCGCATGCAGAAGTGAATGCTTTGGTACAGGCCGGCGAAAAAGCACGTGGGACGACCGCGTATGTAACCTTGGAACCTTGCTCACACTATGGCCGGACCGGTCCTTGCTGCGAAGCCTTGATAGCGGCCGGCGTTAAAAAAGTTGTGGTTGCAATCGGGGACCCGAATCCCAAGGTTGCAGGTAATGGTATAAGGCGGTTGCAAGAAGAAGGCATTGAAGTGAACATTGGCGTTTTAGCGAAGGAAGCAGCGGAAGTAAATGAGGTCTTTTTACATTGGATAACAACAAACAGGCCGTTTGTCGCGTTGAAGTATGCGATGACTTTGGATGGCAAGATAGCAACAGGCACCGGTGATTCGAAGTGGATTACAGGAGAGGAAGCAAGGACAAATGCGCATTTTCTGCGCAGCATTTATGACGCTATCTTGGTGGGTAAAGGAACGGTGCTTGCGGATGATCCGTCTTTGACCTGCAGGCTCGTTGCAGGGAAAAATCCTTTACGCATTGTACTGGATGCAAAACTTGAAATACCGATTAATGCAAAAGTACTTTCTGACGGGGAGGCTGAAACCATTATCGTTGCTGGTAAAGATGTTTTGCCAGAACGCTTATCAGCAAGAGTTAGCTTAAAAAATGTAGAAGTTCTGCAAGTGGATACCTCGGATGGCAAGGTTGATTTGAACGCACTTTTAACCACATTGAGTGAACGTAAAATTACCAGTATTATGGTTGAAGGCGGCGGAGCAGTTCATGGTAGCTTTTTTGATGCAGGCTTCGTAGACCGCGTTTATGCCTTTATTGCACCAAAAGTAATAGGCGGAAAAGAAGCTTTATCCCCTATTGGTGGAATGGGCTGCCTAAAAATTGCTGATGGGATAAAATTGGACAGAGTTGAAACCAAGGTTTTGGGAAACGATTTTTTGATTACGGGATGTACGGTAAAGGGGTGATATTATGTTTACAGGACTTATAGCTGAAATGGGTACCATCAAGGCAATGAAAAGAGGCGTTCAATCGTATCAGTTGACGATTGAGGCGGCAAAAGTTCCCAAAACACTTAACATTGGTGAAAGTGTTGCGGTAAATGGTGCCTGCCTTACTGTAGTTGCTTTTAATAATAACAATTTTACTGTAGATGTCATGCCCGAGACCGTCAGGATGTCTACGATAGGTACTTTGAAAAACGGTGACAAGGTAAATCTTGAAAAAACTCTCAGACTGCAGGATGGTTTGGATGGGCACATAGTAAGCGGACATGTTGAGGGTATCGGCAAGATTAGCAAAATGGCAAAAGAAGATATTGCGATGCTTGTGACAATCAGTGTTCCAGCTGAACTGGTCAGATATATTTTAAAAAAAGGATCAATTGCAGTTGATGGTATAAGCCTCACAGTAACCGACGTGACTGATGATAGTTTTACTGTTTCGCTGATACCGCATACAGCCAAAGAAACAACATTGGGATTTAAAAGTATTGGTGACAGTGTGAATATTGAAACGGATATCATTGGCAAGTATGTCGAAAGATTGCTGAACGCACAAGGACGCAAAAGCGGTTACACCGGCATAAGCAAAAATAAATTATTTGAAAATGGATTCATATAGGAGGATTAAGATGAACGAAGAATTTAAATTTGGTACAATAGAACAGGCGATTGAAGACATAAAGAATGGAAAAATGGTTTTAGTTACAGACGATGAAGATCGTGAAAATGAAGGCGATCTGATTATGGCGGCAGAGAAAGTAACACCGGAAGCGATAAATTTCATGGCTAAATTTGCCAGGGGTTTGATTTGCATGCCAGCTGCACCGGAAATAATGGATAAGCTTCAGTTCGGAGCTATGGTCGCACAAAATACGGATAATCATGAAACTGCTTTTACTGTTACTATCGACCACGTAGATACCACAACTGGTATTTCTGCTTTTGAAAGGGCTTTAACTATTAAAAAAGTCACTGAAGAAGGTGCTTGCGCAAAAGATTTTCGCCGTCCGGGTCACGTTTTTCCTCTGCGTTCACGCGAAGGCGGCGTCTTGAGGCGTATTGGACATACTGAAACGACAACCGATCTTTGTATGTTTGCTGGTTTAAAACCTGTTGGTATCTGTTGTGAAATTATGAGTGATGATGGAACTATGTCAAGAACACCGGAACTGATTGAGTTCGCCAAAGAGCACAATCTGACTTTTATTACGGTTGCGGCTTTGGTTGCATATCGTAAAGCCAATGAGAAGATGGTGCATCGTGCTGCTGAAGCAAAATTACCAAGTAAATATGGTCAATTTAGACTTGTAGCCTACGACAACGATTTGGATGACCTTTGTCATGCAGCTATCATAAAAGGCGATGTAGAAGGCAAAGAGAACGTTCTGGTAAGGGTACATTCCGAGTGCCTGACCGGAGATGCTTTCGGTTCTTTGCGCTGTGACTGCGGCGACCAGCTTGCCAACGCACTACGCATGATAGAAGAAGAAGGACAAGGTGTTGTTCTTTATATGCGTCAGGAAGGCCGTGGCATTGGGTTAGCTAATAAAATCAGAGCTTATGCTTTACAAGACGAAGGCTATGATACAGTTGAAGCTAATTTGCAATTAGGCTTTCCTGCAGATTTGCGTGATTATGGGATTGGTGCACAAATCCTTTCTGATTTGGGATTGACAAGTATCAGGCTGATAACTAATAATCCTGCAAAAAGAGTAGGACTTTCCGGTTACGGGATTACTGTTATTGAACGGGTACCTTTAGTAATTCAGGACAACCGTTATAATCATGATTACCTTGCCTGCAAGGAAGAAAAAATGGGTCATGTTTTAAAATAAACGTAAAAAAATGGAGGAATAAAAATGAAAACATTAGAAGGTCAATTAAAAGCTGATAATTTGAAATTTGGTATTGTTGTTGGGCGTTTCAATGAATTTATTAGTTCAAAATTACTATCTGGATCAATTGATTGTCTGGTTCGTCATGGCGCGGATAATGAGGATATAACTGTTGCCTGGGTACCAGGTGCTTTCGAAATTCCGCTTGTGGCTAAAAAAATGGCCGCTACCGGTAAATACGACGCAATTATTTGCCTGGGTGCTGTTATTCGTGGTGCAACACCTCACTTTGACTATGTTTGTGCGGAAGTTTCCAAAGGTATTGCCAGTGTAAGCATGCAGTATGAAACACCTGTATCATTTGGCGTTTTAACCACTGAAAACATTGAACAGGCAGTTGAAAGAGCTGGTACCAAAGCAGGAAATAAAGGCGTTGATGCAGCAATGGCAGCTATCGAAATGGCTGATTTGTTAAAGAATATATAATGGAGAAAACTGATGGAAGACTATTTAATTAAAGCAACAGCAGAAGGTGTGCGTATATATGCACTTGTGACGACTGGTTTAGTGCAGGAGGCTAATGAACGCCATCAATGTTCACACTTAAGTATTGCCGCTTTAGGCAGAGCTATGAATGGGGCACTGCTTTTTGCGGCAACCATGAAAGATAACGAACGCGTAACTTTGCGTTTCTCCGGCGATGGCCCGTTGGGAGAGGTAGTGGCTGATGCCGAAGGAACACACGTTCGTGGATATGTGGAAAATACTGACGTTTTTTTGCCGTTGAAAAATGGCAAGTTGGATGTCGGCGCTGGTGTAGGTAAAGGAACCTTGACTGTGACTCGGTTTTTGAAGAATGCTGAGCCTTTTAATGGTTTTTGCGATTTGACAGATGGAGAAATTGCTTCTGACCTTACTAATTATTTGTATACTTCTGAACAGACGCCTGCAAGCGTTGCATTAGGTGTAATGGTAGAAAAAGAAGGAAAAGTAATTGCTGCTGGTGGCTGGTTTATTCAGGCAATGCCTGACTGTGCCGAAGAAGTATTAATCAAATTAGAAAATAATGTTATGTCTATGCCATATGTTACGGAACTCCTGAATGCAGGATTCACACCTGAAAAAATCATCATGAAGATAGCAGAAGGTCTTGACCTCAGCATAAAAGAGAAATTGCCGGTCGAGTTTAAATGTCGCTGCAGCAGAGATAAAGTAATAGATATGCTGGCAGGACTTAGTCCGAAGGAATTGACTGAAATAGCGCAGGATGAAGTAACTGAAGTGCATTGCCAGTTTTGCAATGAGATTTATAAGTTTACTGCAGAAGAAATCACAGCTGTCAGAAATAAAATTTTAAATAATCAACTTGACTGAACGAACAAATGTTTGTATAATATTTTCAGATAGGGGGTAATTGTATGGATATGGATAAAACTAAGGCTCTTGAAATTGCCATGCGTCAGATTGAAAAAGATTTTGGTAAGGGTTCAATTATGAAGCTTGGCGAAGCTGGTGCCAAAATGAACATAGAAACAATTCCAACAGGTGCGCTTTCGCTCGACATCGCTCTCGGTGTTGGTGGTATTCCACGTGGCCGTGTAACTGAGATTTATGGACCTGAGTCTTCTGGTAAGACAACAGTCGCTTTACATATGATTGCAGAGGCACAAAAATTAGGAGGGTATGCAGCCTTTATTGATGCCGAGCATGCTCTTGATCCTATTTATGCACGCAAACTTGGTGTTGATGTTGATAATTTGCTGATATCGCAGCCTGACAACGGTGAACAGGCACTGGAAATAGCCGATGCTCTCGTACGCAGCGGTGCTATTGATATAATTGTCATAGATTCTGTTGCGGCACTTGTTCCACGTGCTGAGATAGAAGGTGAGATGGGTGATTCTCACGTTGGCCTGCAGGCAAGGTTAATGAGCCAGGCATTGCGTAAATTAACCGGCATAATCGCCAAATCTAAGACTGCAACTATTTTTATCAATCAGATCCGCGAAAAAGTTGGCGTTATGTTTGGCAATCCTGAAACAACAACTGGCGGACGCGCACTGAAGTTTTATTCGACCATCAGACTTGACGTCAGACGCATAGAGACGCTGAAAAACGGTAATGATATGATTGGCAGCCGTACCAGAGTCAAGGTTGTTAAGAATAAAATCGCGCCGCCATTCAGACAAGCTGAATTTGATATTATGTATGGCGAAGGTATTTCTTTAGAAGGCTGCTTGGTTGATTTGGGCGTTGAATATGGCATTATAAATAAGAGTGGGGCATGGTATTCCTATGGTGACGAAAGATTAGGACAGGGTAAGGAAAACGTCAAAGAGCTCTTGAGAAACAATCCGAAAATGACTAAAGAACTTGATGAAAAAATACGCGCTGTTGCAGTTTCTAAACCGGCCGGAGAAGAAGGTATTGTCGTAAATGCAGAGGAGAACAGCGAAACAATTAACTAATTACGCTCAGGCGTATGATTATGCGCTGGTAAGGCTCTCATACCGTGATTATAGTGAAAAGGATTTAGAGAGACTATTAAGGCAACACGCCTGCCCACAGGAAGTAATGAGCGAAGTTCTAGGTAAGTTAAAGGAGTATTCCTTGCTTGATGATGCCAAGTATGCTGACAAGGTATACTCGGCATGGCTTGCCAAGAAGTACTATGGTATAAATCATTTACGCCTGGAACTTAAAAAGAAGAATATTAGCGATGAATTGGCGGCTAAAATTACCTCTTCTTTTTCTGAAGATATGGAATTAGAGAGAGCAGTCAATACTGCAAGAAACTTGCAGAAGAAGAACAATAAAAAGTACGGTTTGGATAAAGCAGACCTTTTGGCAAGAACGGCCAGAGGATTAATGACAAGAGGTTTTAACGGCAATATAATAAGAAAAGCATTGAACAGGTTGGACAGCGACTTTGCGGAGTAGTTTATCTTGACACTTTTTGCAAAAGCAGATAAAATTAACATATCCAATCGTGTTAATGTTTATTTATGTTATTCACGAGGCGACATGGTTTACGATGTTGCCTCATTTGTTTTTCTAAAAATAGAATTTGGAGGTGAAGATTATTTTTGAAATAATCGGGATATCCGTCGGTATGGGACTTGTTGGAGGTATTGCCGGTTATTTAGTACGTAAGAATATTGCCGAAGGTAAGATTGCTACTGCTGAAGAAACCGCCGCACGCATCGTCCAGGAAGCCGAAAAAACCGGCGAAGCTAAAAAGAAAGAAACACTGCTGGAAGCTAAGGAAGAAATACATCGTCTGCGTTCTGAAGTTGAGCGTGAAAATAAAGAACGTCGTTCTGAATTGCAACGTTTAGAGCGTAGGTTGGTTCAAAAGGAAGAAAACCTTGACAAAAAGCTCGAATCTTATGAGAAAAAGGAAGAGCATCTCATTAGTCAGGAAAACAAATTACGGGCCAGCCAAGAAAAAGTAGACGAACTTTTTGATAAACAAACTGGTGAGTTAGAGCGTATTTCAGGCTTGACTGCAGATGACGCAAAGAAAGAATTATTAAGCAGCGTTGAAATGGAAATTAAGCATGAAACTGCAATATTGATTAAAGATTTGGAACAGCAAGCTAAGGAAGAAGCTGACAAAAAAGCAAGAGAGATAGTTTCATTGGCTATTCAACGCTGTGCAGCTGATCATGTTGCTGAGACAACTGTATCTGTTGTTGCCTTACCTAATGATGAAATGAAAGGCCGCATAATCGGTCGTGAAGGTAGAAATATCAGAACTTTGGAAACTTTGACCGGTATTGATTTGATCATTGATGATACTCCGGAAGCGGTTATTATTTCAGGTTTTGATCCAGTTCGCCGCGAAGTTGCCAGAACTGCTTTAGAAAAGCTCATCAATGACGGGCGTATTCATCCTGCACGTATTGAAGAAATGGTTGAAAAGGCTCAAAAAGAAGTAGAACAAAAAATTAAGGAAGCTGGCGAGCAAGCAACATTTGAAACTGGAGTGCATGGATTGCATCCAGAGCTTATTAAATTGCTTGGCAGACTGAAATATCGTACAAGTTACGGACAGAATGTCCTGAACCATTCTATTGAAGTTTCTCATTTGGCTGGTATTATGGCTGCAGAGCTTGGCGTTGATGTTGTTTTGGCTAAACGTGCTGGTTTGCTCCATGATATCGGTAAAGCCATTGACCATGAAATGGAAGGTTCACACGTAGAAATTGGCGCAGATATTGCCAAGAAATATCGTGAAACAGAACAGATTATTAACGCTATTCAAGCACACCATGGTGACGTAGAACCAACATCTGTAGAAGCAGTTTTGGTTGCTGCTGCCGATGCTGTTTCAGCTGCAAGACCTGGTGCGCGCCGCGAAACTTTGGAAAGTTACCTGAAACGGTTAACTCGATTGGAAGAGATTTCCGAGTCCTTTGCTGGTGTTGAAAAATGTTTTGCTGTTCAGGCAGGTCGTGAAATCCGTATAATGGTTAAACCAGATCAAATAGATGATGCCGAATCTGTCTTGCTTGCGCGAGACATAGCTAAAAAAATCGAGGCTGAAATGGAATATCCAGGCCAGATCAAGGTCATCATTATTCGCGAAACCCGTGCTGTTGATTACGCTAAATAAACTAAAGCTCCAACCTTCAGAAGGTTGGAGCTTTTTTTATACAAATCAACCAAAAAATGAGTTATAATTACTAAAAAGGATATCATACCAAAAGCATTTATGAGCATAAAAAAAAGAAACCAACACCACATGGTATTTGGTTTCATTTTTTACGATAACAATTAAATTGCACGGTTGACTTTCCCGGAGCGTAGGCAACGGGTACAAACGTTAACACCACGAGTTGAGCCTTCAATAACTGCTCTTACGCGTTGGATATTTGGTTTCCACGAACGTTTTGTATGTCTATTAGAGTGACTGACATTAGAACCGGCCATCTCACCTTTACCACAAACTTCACAAATGCATGCCATAGTCGCACCTCCTTTAAGTATAGAGCAAAACCTCTTTATAAATTCAACAATAGTATGTTACCATAGACTGGTACCAAAATGCAAGAAAAAAATAGAAAGCCCTGAATTGGTGGTGATTTTATTGTGGTGGCATGAACCTGTAACTTCATTAAAAGGAATTGGCGCTAAGAAAGCTCTTGACTTAAAGAAACTAAATGTTGAAACAATAGGTGATATATTGAATATGTATCCGCGTTTCAACAGTTATATCGATTATTCAAGATTTAAAAAGATAAGAGAACTGACAACAAACAATGAGAAGCAGATTTTTGTCTGTGAGATTGTGAATATTTCTGAAAAGTATTCTCATAAAGGAAAACGTTATAGTTTGGTTACTGTGCGTGATGAGACTGCTTATGCGGAAATTTATTTCTTTGCACAGCAAAGATTTTTGGTTAAAAAATTTAAAGTTGGCACGAAAGCAGTTGCGACTGGAAAGGTGAAGCCTGGTAGAACAGCCCGCATAATTACGGAAGCTTCGCTGCAGCCTATGGATAAAGATGATGAGCAGGAAAGTCTTGGTATTTTGCCAGTGTATAGCTTGGCGGGTTCTCTCACGCAGAATGACTTAAGAAAAGCCGTAAAGCAAGCTTTATTATTATCGGGAAAAAACTTACCGGAATCATTGCCTCAAACTATTATCATGGATCGCAAATTGCTTGGCAGGTTTGAGGCCCTACAAAACATTCATTTTCCAAAAAACTTCAGAATTCTTCAAGAAGCAAAAGACAGGTTTATATTCGAAGAACTGTATTTATTGCAGTGTGGGTTGCTTTATTATAGAAACAAAGTTAAGTCAGGGAAAAAAGGTATAAAACATGGTAAAGATGGGTTAGGAGTTAGTAAAGTTTTAGACTGCCTGCCCTTTCAAATGACCAACGCTCAAAAAGAAGCCTGGCAGGAAATATCGCTGGATATGCAGGATGAAAAACCAATGCACCGTTTACTGCAGGGAGACGTTGGTTCTGGTAAAACAGTTATTTCTGCCCTCGCGTTAGCGAAGACAGCGGAGAATGGCTATCAAGGTTGCATAATGGTACCAACAGAGATTTTGGCACAGCAGCATTTTCAGACGCTGACGGAGTTTATGGGACAAACTTCTTTCCGGGTAGAAATTCTGACAAGCAGTGTCAAAGGCAGTAAACGCAAAGAAATATTAGCCGATCTGGCTAGCGGTGATATTGATATTATTGTGGGAACGCATGCTCTGATTCAGGACGAAGTTATTTTTAACGCTTTGACATTAGTAATAACTGATGAACAGCATCGTTTTGGCGTAGAGCAGAGAGCAAAACTGGCTAACAAGTCGGAGTTTTCGCCAGATGTTCTTGTTATGACTGCTACCCCTATACCACGCACTTTGGCTCTTACTGTATACGGCGATCTGGACGTGTCAGTTATGCGAGGACTGCCTCCAGGAAGGAAACCCATAGAAACTCTTTGCTTTACCAATGAAAAGCGTCCTGAAGTATATGCTGGCATGCTGAGGGAGGTCAAGAAAGGACATCAGGCTTATATTGTTTGTCCTCTTATAGAAGAATCGGAAACTGTTGATGTTAATTCAGCAAGCGAAGTATATGAAGAACTTTCAAATGGGTATTTGCATGGGGTTTCCTGCGGGCTGCTTCATGGTAGAATGAAGGAAAGTGAAAAAGAAAAAGTTATGCAGGGTTTCATTAATGGCAGCATAGACGTCTTGGG